>Ga0194123_10000165_pt1 | contig 131493 bp, 108 predicted proteins | sample TA2MahsurfametaG_5_FD_155479 | JGI IMG/M metagenome (GOLD analysis project Ga0194123, IMG submission 155479) | Freshwater microbial communities from Lake Tanganyika, Tanzania - TA2015023 Mahale A surface | ecosystem: Environmental > Aquatic > Freshwater > Lake | place: Tanzania: Lake... | reverse complement strand
GGTCCCCAACGGGCACCCGCGGCGGCGTGTCGATCGTGAGGGATCCGGAAACCAGCTGCCGTGCCGCGACCGCGACGCCTAGTCGCACGACCGGGTCGGTGTCCGACGCCAGCGCCTGGAGCATCGGTCCGGAGTCCGCCGACAGCTCCCCGCGGGCGCCGATCAGACGGGCGGCCCACGAGCGGAGCGCCGGCTCCCGGTCGGCCGACGCGATCGCGAGGTCGGCATCCCGGAGCGCTCCCATGGTCTGGAGGGTCCACAGGGCGGCGAGACGGGACTCCACCGAGTCCCCCGTCTTCAGCAGGACGGCCAACGCTTCATGTACCCTCCCATCCGAGTCCTTGCGTCCACCCAGGATCCGCTGGGCCGTGCGTCGGTGCCAGACGTTGGGATGCTTCAGAAGGTCGACCAGTCCGATCGACTCGAGCCGCTCGAGATCGAGATCGCGCTCCGGACGTGACGGCACGGCCTTGCCCGGCTTGTCCCCAGTCCAAACGACGCGCCAGATCCGGCCGCGTTCGCGGTCGACCCCCTCGGGATCCGCGTTGGCGTTCTGGTAGCACGGATACTTGTCGTACCAGTCCATGACCCACAGGGCACCGTCGGGACCCACCTGCTGGCTGACCGGCATGAACCAGCCGTCGGGAGTGGTGAGAAAATTACCCGACTCATTCCACGAACGGGCCACAAAGGTCGAGCCCTTGGGCGTGAGCCGGTCGATGTTGAGGGCGTTCTGGTGGATGTTGCCGAAGATCGCCGCACCCTGCCATTCGGCGGGCCACTGGTGACCCTGGTAGAGGTTGATGCCGCAGTAGGCCGCCATGTGGTGCTTGTGGTCCACGATGCTGGGCAGCTCGCCATAGGCGTATGGGAACGGGGCCTGGCCCGCCTGGCGGTTGTAGAGTCCACCTGGCGTGAGATGGAACAGATGGTCGATCACGCAGGCGCTGACAAAGGCGTTGCCGTGGCGATCGAAGTCCACGCCCCACGGGTTGCTCGTGCCCTCCGCAAACACCTCGAACTTCCGGGTGCCTGGATCGAGACGCGCCACACCCGCCGTCAGCAGCACCGGCTTGGCATCGGGTCTGGAGGGATCCTTGGCCTTCGAAATCGTGAAGACCCCATGGGTCATGTAGATCTGACCATCCGGACCCCAGGTGAATCCGTTCAGCAGCTCATGGCGGTCCTCGTGTCCGAACCCCGTCAGCACCTCCGTCTTCCGGTCGGCCCGGCCATCCCCGTCGGTGTCATCGAGGAACCAGAGATGCGGAGCCTCGCCCACGTAGACGCCACCGTTCCCGACCAGCAATGCCGTGGCCAGGGTCATGCCGTCCGCGAAGACCGAGACCTTGTCGGCCACGCCATCGGCGTCGGTGTCCTCGAGGATCTTGATCCGATCGCGTCCGGGCTGACCGGGTCGGCCATTCGGATATTCGTAGAGTTCGAGGACCCAGAGACGTCCCCGGGCATCGAAGGACATGGCCACCGGGTTGACCACCTCGGGTTCGCTGGCGAAGAGGCGGACCTCGAATCCGGGCGGCACGACGAAGGCCTTCCGCGCCGCATCGGGCGACATCGCCGGGTTACTGGCGGGCTTGTGCTGTCCCTCGAGCTGACGTCCTGGAGGCGCATTGGTGTAGAGCGGGAAGCCGAACTTCGGATGACGGGCGAGTTCGGCCTGGGCGGCGACGGTGAGCAGGATCGAGGCAGCGAACAGGGACCTGGGGTTCATGGTGACCTCCAAGACGTTGCCGGGGTGACGCCGGAGGGCAAAGAGCAAAGAACGGATGATCCCGAACAGTCTCCTCCACGGTCTTCCTCAGCGCCGCCGCGTCTCCGCGTGAGTCCCCTTGCCCTCCCCGCTCCCGCTCCTCCACACCGCCGCGTTTCCCGGCTGGAGTACAGGGTCGGCTTCTGGCTCCAAGGGTGGGCGCTGGCGCACCCAGTGCCGCAGGGCACTGCGGAACCCACCCAACCCAGGTTCGCCCCGCGGCGATGCCGGTCAGGTTCCTTCCAGGTCCCTTCTCCGCGATCTTACTCCGCGCCGCCGCGTCTCCGCGTCAGTCTCCTTCCCCGGAATGAACGATTGTCGCGGTCCGATGGACTTGTAGCGTTGCGGCATGTCCCCTCGCCGACTCCTTCGTCGTGCCGTACGCGTCGCCTTGGCGACCGTGTCCCTCGGCGTCACGCTCGCCACCGGCATGGCGGCCGACTCCAGCATCACGATGCACCTGCGCCAGCAGCGGGTGGATCTCCACGGCAAAACCCAGACGTCCCGTCGGACCGCCCAATGGGATCCCCGGCAGACCGCCGTGATTGTCTGCGACATGTGGGACGACCACTGGTGCCGGTCGGCTGCGCGTCGGGTCGGTGAGATGGCAGGTCCTCTGAACGAGCTGCTGAAGCAGGCCCGCAAACAGGGGATATTCGTCATCCATGCCCCGAGCAGTGTCACCCGGTTCTACGAGGGAACCCTACAGCGTAAACGGGCCCAGTCGGCGCCCTTCGCAAAGACGCCTGTCCCTCTGGCAACAGCCCCGCGCTGGGGCACGGCCTGGTGCTGGACCGACGCCCGGCACGAGGGCGTGCTGCCGATCGACGACACCGACATGGGATGCTCCTGCTCCGGCACCAAGTGCACCGTGCGCGAGGCCTGGACCCGTCAGATCCCCGCCATCGAGCTGTGCCCGGAGGACGCCCTCACCGACGACGGACAGGAGACCTGGAACCTCCTGGCGCAGCACGGCATCCGGCATGTCATCCTCTGCGGGGTCCACCTCAACATGTGCGTCCTGGGCCGTCCCTTCGCGATCCGGCAGATGGTGTACCTGGGGCAGGATGTGGTGCTGATGCGCGATTTCACGGACACCATGTACAACCCGGAACGCCCCCCCGGTGTCGACCATTTCACGGGCACCGACCTGGTCGTGGGCCATGTCGAACGGTTCTGGTGTCCGTCCATCGTGAGCACCGATCTGACCGACAGGCCGCCGTTCCGGTTTACCGAGGACCGACGGGACCGAGTTTCCCGGTGACGGTGTGGTGTTTGCCCGACGGATGTTCCCATGCATCTTGGCTGAGTGGATCCCGTCTTTGAACGTCTCGTCACCGAACTCGAACGCCCCCGTCCGCTCACGCCCCAAGTGCTGCGTCATCTGTCGGGCACCTATGGCCTTGGCCGCGACGAGACCGGGCGGTTCCTGGACGAGGAGCTGCCGCGGCTTTCCGAGGAGGAGACCGACCTCGCGTTGTCATCGCTGTTCACCCCGAAGCTGCCGGACCAGGCGATCTTCGCCGACCTGCTCGGCCGCGGCTCGTTGCCCGCGTCGGAGTGGTCCGCATGGGTGGAGCGGCTGCAGTCCCGTCCCACCTTCGGCTGCCTAGTGACGGAACAGGGGACGCGCCACGGGATGGCGCTCCGGACTGTGACCCTGGAGCGCTATGTGCATCGGCTCCGGCTCGAAGCGACGGTGCCGCTGGCGGTCTTCGACGCGATCCGGGCCTCCGTGCCGACGCCGAGGCGTCCGGTTCTCCTGGCGATCGCACGACGGGCGGCATGGACCACTCCGGACCGTCAGCAGATCCTCCTGGAATTCCTGGCCAACAGCTCCAGGGAATCCGCGACCTCGCTGGACGACGCGGAGGCGCTGCTCGCGCTGATGGAGTCCTCCGAGCCGGAGTCGGTCGAGGATGTGCTGGCCCGGATCCCCGAGTGGGAGGCGGCGCTGAAACAGCAGATCTCGTTGTCCCGCCAGCCCAAGCCCTTCTTCAACCTGCAGGTCGAGGAACTCCACGGAGGAGGACGCGACCAACGGCCGGCGGACACCCAGATGGTCGCCACAAAACAACGGGAACTCGCGTTCCTGGCACGACTCCGGACGGCCCTGGCGGACTAAGGGACCACGAGGGGTCGGCCGGATCCGGCAGGACGCCGTGCACCCGCCGAGGATAGGTTTTCGACTTTGAGGTTCGGACGGCGATCTCCAGACTCGGCGACCGCATATGAGCTCACACCGTCTGAACGTCGCGGCCCTCGCCGGGGATGGCATTGGTCCTGAAGTGATGCGCGAAGCCATCCGGGTCCTTCGCGCCGTCGAGAAGCGCTTCCAGCTCTCCTTCCAGATCACCGAGGCACCGGTGGGCTGGGCGGGTATTGATGCGGCCGGGAAGGCTCTGCCCGATGCGACATTGCAGCTGTGCCGGGAGTCCGACGCCATCCTGTTCGGCTCCGTGGGCCTGCCCGACCGCGATCCGACGATTCCGAAGGAGGAGCGTCCCGAGCGCGCCGCACTCCTCCGCATCCGCAAGGAGTTCGGGCTCTTCGCCAATCTCCGTCCCGTCCGGCTCCCCAAGGTCCTGAGCCACGCCTGTCCGCTCCGGCCCGAACGCCAGGGAGACGGCCTTGACATCCTCGTGGTCCGGGAACTGACCGGGGGGCTCTATTTCGGCCAGCCCAAGAAGACCGAGGAGGTCGTCGAGGCCCGCGAGGGCTCGGACTCCCCGCGCCGGTTCCAGCGATCGATCGACACGATGGTCTACACGACCCCCGAGATCGAACGCATCGCCCGTGTCGCGTTCGAGTCGGCACGGCTGCGGCGTCGGAAGGTCACCAGCATCGACAAGGCGAACGTGCTCGAGAACGGCATCCTCTGGCGGGAGGTGGTGACCCGCATCGGCAAGGAGTTCCCCGATGTGGCCCTGGAACACATGTTCGTCGACAACGGGGCGATGCAGCTGATGCTGCGGCCGACGCAGTTCGACGTGATGCTCTGCGAGAACCTCTTCGGCGACATCCTCAGCGACGAGGCGGCCGCGCTGGCCGGTTCCCTGGGGATGCTGCCCAGCGCGAGCCTCGGTCAGACCACGGGCGACCGCACCTTCGGCTTCTACGAGCCGGCCGGCGGCACGGCCCCCGACATCGCCGGAAAGGACCTGGCAAACCCGATCGCCCAGATCCTCAGCGTCGCCCTGATGCTCCGCTACAGCTTCCGTCTCGAGGCCGCGGCCGTGGCCGTGGAGGCGGCGGTCTCCCAGGTCATCGAGTCGGGTCTCCGGACCGGCGACATCTTCAACCCGGCCGAGACGGGGGCGAGGAAGGTTGGCACCCGCGCCATGGGTGAGGCGATCGCCGCGGCGGTGGGATGACCGGGATGCCCGCAGGCGTCAGGGGGGGGCAGACCGGGTGAAGCGGTGGTTTGCCCTTTGCCCCCCACCCCCCACCCCATAGGGTGACCTCCCGTGACGGATCGACTCTGGAGTCTCACAGGAATCGCTGCCTTCCTGCTCCTCGCCTGGGTGTTGTCGGTGGATCGTCGACGCTTCCCCTGGCGGGCCGTCGTCTGGGGGCTCGGACTGCAGGCCGGATTCGCGGCCCTCATCCTCAAGACCACTCCGGGACACCGGATCTTCGACGGATTCCAGTCGGCGGTGAACCGTCTCGTGTCCTTCGCCAGCGAGGGCAACGAGCTCGTGTTCGGGCCGCTGGCCTCCGACGAGATCCTCACCCGGGGATTCGGACCCGGGAACACCGTAATCCTCGCCATCACGATCACGGGCACGATCATCCTCGTCTCGACCGTCTCGGCGGTCCTCTACCACTACGGGATCCTCCAGCACGTCGTGCGCGGCATGGCGTGGATCATGCGCCGGGCGATGGGCACCAGCGGCAGCGAGACCCTGGCCACGGCGGCGAACATCTTCATGGGACAGACCGAGGCCCCGCTGATGATCCGTCCGTACCTGCCCCGCATGACGCAGAGCGAGCTGTTCTGCATGATGACCGGCGGCTTCGCCACCATCGCGGGCACGGTGATCGGGGTCTACACGGGGGTGTTGAAGATCCCGGCCGGCAGCCTCCTGACCGCCTCCGTGATGAGCGCCCCGGCGGCGCTGCTGATCTCGAAGATCATGTTCCCGGAACGCGAGGTCAGCGACACCGCTGCGGGGGCGAGTGCGCAGGTCGAGCGGACGACGGCGAACGGTCTGGATGCGGTCTGCCGGGGCGCGGCCGACGGCATGATGCTCTCGATCAACGTCGCGGCCATGCTGCTGGCGTTCACCTCGGTCGTCGCCCTCGCCAACTTCCTCGTCGCGTGGGTTGTGGGCCTGGGAGGCTGGACCACCGAGAAGCCGATCCAGGAGATCCTGGGTCTGCTCAACGCCCCGTTCGCCGTGCTCATGGGCGTGCCGTTCCAGGACGCCCGGGTGGTCGGGCAGATCCTGGGCGAGCGGATCGTGCTCAACGAATTCATCGGCTACATCTCGCTCTCCAAGGCCCAGGCGACCCTGACGCCTCGGGCCTATGATCTCACCGTCTACGCCCTGTGCGGCTTCGCCAACTTCGCGAGCATCGCCATCCAGATCGGCGGCATTGGTGCCCTGGCCCCGGAGCGCCGATCGGATCTCGCCCGGCTGGGCTTCCGCGCCATGATCGCCGGCCTGCTCGCCTGCTATCTCACCGCCTGCGTCGTCGGGGTGCTCCTCTGACGGGCTGCGGCACAGATCCAAAGTCGCCGGGGCGAAGGTGGGGCGTCTCGGGAACTGGGGCGCCAGCGGCGCCCCAGTGAGGCAGGGCACTGCCTCACCCACCCCTCCAGGCCTGCGGCCCGGGAATCCAGCCCACCCAAGACCGGCACGCCCGGATCCGGTCCTTACCCGAGGGCGCCATCACCGCTTCTCGCGGAGCAGCACGATGTAGTTCTGGAACCCCTCCTCGTTCTTCCAATGGAACTCGATGACCCCGTCCTGGCTCTGCGTGCCACGGCCGCCGTTCCAGGCATCCAGCGCGCCCTTGAAGACCACATCCTTGCCGTCGGTGGTGAACGTCCCCTTTCCTCCCACACCGGTGGTGTAGGATCCATCGGCCTTCAGGGTGACCACCCCGGCCCCGCCCTGCGTCACATACCAGGTACCGGCCAACGACGAGACCGGGAGGTCCTTCGGCTTGGGAGGAGACGGCGCGGATTCATCCACGAAGTGGTCCTTCACCGGCCAGATGGAGACCTTGTAGACCTCGTTCTGATACCCCTCGAAGAGGAGGGAGTACTGGCCATGGGTCACCTGGTAGTTGCCGCCGGAGAGTCCGCCGTCCGGGAAGACCTTCCGGACACGGTCCATCGAATCCCCCACCCCGACTCCACAGGCGAGACGAACCCCCTTCTGGGTCCTGAAGTGGGACACCTGTTCGCCGGGTCCATCGAACCGCACCGCGAACTCGGGGAACGTTATCCCGACGACCGTCACGAGCGTCGGCTTCCCGAACTGCTGGAGCACCTGGGCCTTGGTCTGGGTCAGACGGAGCCCGTTCGACAGCGGCTCGACCAGGTTGGTCCGGGCCGGAGGCGAAACGGCCGGTGGTTTCGACCTGGAGGTTGCGGACTCCGCAGTCCGGCTGCCGACCGCGATGGCGGCCAGCAGCCCGGGCAGGAGGATCAAGGAGCGCCTGGAGGTTCCCACGGGATGTCCTCGGAGTGTCCAGGGCGAATCCAATCCCATCACGCCGCGGCGATCAGCTGGCGCAGCACGTAGGGCAGGATTCCGCCATGCTGGTAGTAGTCGATCTCGATCGGGGTATCGATGCGGCACGTGACCGGGACGACCTCGACCGCACCCGAACGGCGGGTGATGCGCAGGCTGAGGTCCTGCTGGGGCCTGAGCGAGGCGTCGAGGCCGACCACGTCATAGGTCTCGGTGCCGTCCAGCCCGAGCGTCTGGGCCGTCGTGCCCTCCTTGAACTGGAGGGGCAGGACGCCCATGCCGACCAGGTTGGACCGGTGGATGCGCTCGAAGCTCTGGGCGACCACGACCTTTACGCCGAGGAGATTGGTACCCTTGGCGGCCCAGTCACGGCTCGACCCGGTGCCGTACTCCTGACCAGCGAGCACGATGAGCGGCGTCCCCTCGGCCTGGTAGGCCATGGAGGCGTCATAGATGGACATCTTCGACCCATCGGGACCGAGGGTGTTGCCCCCCTCCTCGCCGCCGAGCACGAGGTTCTTGATCCGGACGTTGGCGAAGGTGCCCCGGGTCATGACGCGGTCGTTGCCGCGACGGGATCCGTAGCTGTTGAAGTCCTCGAACGTCACCTGGTTCTCGAGGAGGTACTTTCCGGCGGGTGAGGCCTTCTTGATCGCACCGGCGGGCGAGATGTGGTCGGTCGTGACCGAATCCCCGAAGATCCCCAGCGCGCGGGCACCCGAGATGCCCCGGATCGCACCAGGCTCCATCGAGAAGTCCGTGAAGAACGGCGGCTCCTGGATGTAGGTCGACTGGCGATCCCACTCGTAGACGTTGCCGACGCTGGACGGGATCTCGTTCCACTTGGGGTTCTGGGCGGCGAAGTCCTTGTAGAGCTTCCGGAAGACCTCGGGCTTGAGGGCGGACTGCATCGCCTCACGGATCTCGGCCAGCGTGGGCCAGAGGTCGGCGAGGTAGACTGGATTGCCGTCCTTGTCGTCGCCCAACGGCTCGCAGCTGAAATCGATGTCGACGCGTCCGGCGATGGCGAAGGCCACGACGAGCGGCGGGGACATCAGGAAGTTCGACTTGATGTTCTGGTGGACGCGGGCCTCGAAGTTGCGGTTGCCCGACAGCACGCTCGCGGTGACGAGGTCGTTCTTGGTCACGGCCTCCTCGATCGCCGGGTCAAGCGGACCCGAGTTGCCGATGCAGGTGGTGCAGCCGTAGCCGACCGTATTGAACCGGAGCTTGTTGAGGTAGGGCTGGAGACCGGTCTTCTTGAGGTAGTCGGTGACCACCCGGGATCCCGGGGCGAGGGACGCCTTGACCGCCGGATTGACCTTGAGGCCCTTCTCGACGGCCTTCTTCGCAAGAAGGCCGGCCGCGAGCATCACGCTCGGGTTGCTGGTGTTGGTGCAGCTGGTGATCGCGGCGATCAGGACCGAACCGGTGCCGATCGTGGCCTTCTTGCCCGACGCGGTCTGGACCTTCACCGACGTGCCGAAGGCCTGGCGGGACTTGCCGAAACCATTCTCGGTCACTGGACGCTGCACGGCCTGGAAGAACTCGCGGCGCAGGTTGCCCAGCTCGATACGGTCCTGCGGACGCTTCGGACCCGCCACGCTCGGCTTGACGGTCGAGAGGTCGAGCTCGACGACCTGCGAGTAGTCGATTGAACCGGCCTGCGGGATGCCCCAGAGGCCCTGCTCGCGGTAGTAGTTCTCGTACGCCCGGCAGTCCTTGTCGGAACGGCCCGTGGCCCGCAGGTAGTTCACACACTCCTCGTCGATCGGGAAGAAGCCCATCGTCGCCCCATACTCGGGAGCCATGTTGGCGATGGTGGCGCGGTCGACGACCGGCAGGGCGACGGCGCCGGGGCCGAAGAACTCGACGAACTTGCCGACCACCTTGGTCTTGCGAAGGAGCTGGGTGATCGTCAGGGCCAGATCGGTGGCCGTGACGCCCTCGTTCAGGGTGCCGGTGAGGTGCACCCCGACCACGTCGGGGGTCAGGAAATACACTGGCTGGCCAAGCATGCCGGCCTCGGCCTCGATGCCGCCGACGCCCCAGCCAACGATGCCAATGCCGTTGATCATCGTGGTGTGGGAATCGGTGCCGACCAGAGTGTCCGGATAGTGGACCTGCCCGGCACCACCGATCGCCGATGCGGTGAGCACGCCCTTGGCGAGGTACTCCAGGTTGACCTGATGCACGATGCCGATGCCGGGCGGGACGACCTTGAAGGTGTCGAACGCCTGCATGCCCCACTTGAGGAACTGGTAGCGCTCCCGGTTCCGGCTAAACTCAAGGTCCAGGTTCTTCTGCATCGCCGCGGGGTCCCCGGCGAAGTCGACCTGCACGGAGTGGTCCACGACGAGGTCGACCGGCACCAGCGGCTCGATGATCTTGGGATTCTTGCCGAGCTTGGCGACAGCCGAGCGCATCGCGGCGAGGTCGACCAGCAGCGGCACGCCGGTGAAGTCCTGCAGTACGATGCGGGCGACCACGAACGGGATCTCCGCCGTACGCGCCGCGTTCGGCGTCCAGGCGGCGAGCTCGCGGACGTTGGCCTCGGACACCTTCTTCCCGTCGACGTTGCGCAGGACAGATTCCAGGACGATCCGGATCGAGACCGGGAGCCGGGAGATCGGTCCCAGACCCGCCACCTCGAGAGCCGGGAGGGAGTACAGTTGGCCCCTCTGGCCATTGCCAAGATCGAAGCTCTTGAGGGAGTTGAACAGGTCGTGCGGCGTGCTCATGCAGGTTCTGGGAAAACGGCGTAAAAACCGTGACACAAACATTGGAGGAGGACCGCACGGAGCGTCAAGGAACTGCACCTCCGGAGGACCGTCCGGAACCGACGGAAGGCTTTATGCCCCCATCCACCCCCTCTAATGTCCTCAGCCGTTACCCTGCACTTCCTCCGACACTGCCGTTCCCTGCTGTCCGCGTTCCTGGTGCTGGTCGGGACGGCCCACGGTGCCGACCCGGGACGCCCACCGCAGATCGACCTGCCCCGGACCGCCGAAAACTGGATCATGGTGGACCGCGAGCCCGGCCAGTACCTCGGCCATCCGACCACCGTCCTGCTCCAGGGCGGCAAGACCCTCCTCTGCGTGTATCCGAAGGGCCATGGAAAGGGTCCGATCCAGCTCCAGCGGAGCACGGATGGAGGAAAGACCTGGAGCGGACGCCTGCCCGTGCCGGAGAACTGATCGACCTCCCAGGAGACTCCGACGATCCATCGGGTCGTCGACGCCGCTGGTCGGAAACGGCTGCTGCTCTGGTCGGGGCTCCATCCCGCACGGACCTCGATCTCGGAGGATGACGGGTCCACGTGGTCGCCGCTCAGGCCGGCGGGTGACTGGGGGGGCATCGTGGTGATGTCCAGCCTCGCCGGGGTCCGGGACCGGCCCGGACGCTACCTTGCATGGTTCCACGACGATAGCCGGTTCTTCCGGAAGGAGTCCCGGCCGGAGAAGCCCCCGGTGTTCCGCCTGTTCCAGGTGGAGTCGACCAACGGCGGCCTGACCTGGGGACAGCCCCGGGTTCTGTTCGCCTCGGCGGACGTCCACCTGTGCGAACCCGGATGGGTGCGGTCGCCCGACGGCACCGAGATCGCCCTGCTGCTCCGGGAGAACCGGCGGGCCAAGCGGTCGCATGTGATGTTCTCGCGGGACGAGGGACGGACCTGGACCCCTCCCCGCGAACTGCCGGCCTCCCTCTGCGGGGATCGTCACGTGACCCGGTACGGACCCGATGGACGGCTGTTTGTGTCGTTCCGCGACACGGCGAAGGAGTCCCCCTCGGCCGGGGACTGGATCGGATGGATTGGACGCTATGAGGACCTGAAGTCGCCGACCGAGGCCGCCGGGACGTTCCGGGTCCGTCTGGGCGACAACCATCATGCCTGGGACTGCGCCTACCCGGGGGTGGAGGTGCTGCCCAACGGGACGTTTGTGGTCACGACCTACGGACATTGGGAGATGGGGCAGCCGCCGTTCGTCGTCTGCCGCCGGTTCAGCCTCCGGGGGCTGGATGACCTCCTGTCGGCGCGGACTCGAACCGGGTCGAAGTAGTCGGAGTGTCCGGATCTGAAGCCCAGGGATCCTTTGGTCCGGACTGCGGTGGCACCCCGTGCGTGCAGGTGGGCGCTCACGTGCCCAGTGCCGCAGGGCACTGCGGCACCCACCGTGTCCCGGTGTCGTCCCCTCGTGGCTCCGAACGCGCGCGCCGAGCTCTTCCGGTGACGCCAGCCCCCGAACCGGTATAGGCTGCCCGGGTTGCGATCCGATGTGGACCCTTCATAGCTATCTGGTCAGGCAGGTCCTGGCGACCTGCCTGCTGACGGTCGCCACGTTCACGGGGATCCTGCTCCTCGGGAATGTCCTGCGCGACGTGTTCGACATGGTGGCCTCGGGACGGGTCGATGCCCGGACGGCACTGGAGGCGATCCTGCTGCTGATCCCGTACGCCCTGGCGTTCGCCCTGCCCATCGGGATGCTCACCGGTTCCCTGCTGGTGTTCAGCCGTCTGAGTGTGGACCAGGAGCTGACGGCCATCCGGGCGGGCGGCATCAGCATCGTGGCCGCCGTGGCCCCGATCCTCCTGCTGGCCGCGGTGATGACCGGACTGAACGCGTGGCTCAACATGGTGGTGGGGCCGAACTGCAAGCAGGCCTTCCGACGCCTTCACGTGGAGGTCGCCCGGCGCGGGGCCACCTCGTTCATCGGGGAGGGACGCTACGTGCAGCTTGGAAACCTCACGCTGTACGCCCGCGAGGTTCGGGGGAACCGGCTGCGGGATGTCCTGATCTACGGGACCACCAACGCCCCCGCCGAGACCATCAGTGCTGCTCCGAAGGCGATCCGCAACCTCGACGTCTGGGCCCCGGAGGGCGAGGTCCTGATGGGCACCAACGGCCTGCCATCGGCCATCCGACTCCTCCGCCTCCAGGGTCTGTTCCTGACCGCCGACGGCTGGCAGTCGCACTTCAACGCGGAGCACATCGAACCCATCCGCACCCTCGAGTCGGGCGGGGCATGGAAGCCAGGGTTGACGATCATGAGCTTCCGGGAACTTCTCGATGAGCTGGCGCTGCGGCGCGAGGGTGGGTCGGCGGTGTCCCCGGTACGGGTCCAGATCCACAAGCAGCTCGCGTTCTCCTTCTCCTGCGTGGCCTTCACCCTGATCGGCATTCCGCTCGGGATCCGGGTCCAGCGCCGCGAGACGAACATCGGCGTCGCGGTCGCCCTCGCCCTGCTCGCCGTCTACTACAGCTTCTTCATCCTCGGCCACTCGCTCGACACCCGGGCCCGCCTGCACCCGCACCTGCTGTTCTGGGTGCCGAACTTCGCGTTCATGGCGACCGGGGTCCTCCTCCTCCGCCGGGCCGAGAAACCCGCCTGAACCCCGCCTCGGGGGCACCTGCCCCGCATCCCGCCCGCCTCAGGACCGGAATCCGCTGGCCTGGCGGCCCCGAACCGTCACCTCCCCACGCACCAAGGCCCCGATGGCCGCCGGATACAGCTGCCGCTCCGCGTCCTGGATCCGCGCGTGAAGGCTCTCGGCCGTGTCGCCGTCCACGACCGGCACCGCCCGCTGGGCGAGGATCGGGCCGGTGTCGATTCCTTGGTCCACCAGGTGGACCGTGCAGCCGGTGACCTTGACGCCATAGTCGAGCGCCTGCTTCCACGCGGCCAGGCCCGGAAAGGAGGGCAGCAACGAGGGGTGGATGTTCACGACCCGGCCCTCGAACGAGCGGAGCAACCCGCCCTTGAGGATGCGCATGAACCCCGCCAGCACGATGAGGTCGACCCCATGGTCCAGCAGCGTCTGCCGGTAGCGGTGCTCGGCCTCCTCGTCGAGCTTGGTCCGGAACCCGCCGGGATGCACATGCAGGGCGGGCAGACCCCGGTCGGCGGCATGACGCAGGATCCCGGCGTCGGGGACGTCGCTGATCACGACCGCCACCTCCGCCGGCAGAGTGCCTGCGGCGATCGCATCGGCGATCGCTACAAAGTTCGATCCCTTGCCGGAACCCAGCACGCCCAACCTCCGGATGCCCGAACCGTCCATGGGTGGGAGACTATCGAAACCCGTGTCCACGGAGAAGCCCGACGGCGGGGTAACAGAATGGTGGGACGGGATTCCATCTCGTGTCACCGACGGTTCCGGGCCACCCTGACTCCATGCTGGTCACCGAGCTCATCCCCGCACGACGCCCCGGATCCCGACGACTTCTCGTGGTCCTGCACGGCCTGGGCGATTCCATGGAGGGGTGGCGCTGGCTCCCGGAGATCCTGGAGGTCGACGACCTGAACTACCTGCTCGTCAATGCGCCCGACGACTACCACGGGGGATTTTCTTGGTATGACCTGTACGGGGGGGATCCGGAGCCCGGAATCCGGAGGAGCCGGGAACTCCTCGTCCGGCTGCTCGACGCCCAGGTCGCCGCCGGGTTTCCGTCGGAACAGACGGCCCTTCTCGGGTTCTCCCAGGGATGCCTGATGACGATCGATGTGGGCTTCCGCTACCCGCGGCGGCTTGCGGGCCTGGTCGGGATCAGCGGATACGTCTGGGATCCGGAGGCACTCCTCCGGCAACGGTCGCCGGTCGCCCCGCAGCAACGCATGCTCTTCACCCATGGAAGCCGGGACCCGCTGATTCCCTGTGCCGACGTGAAGGAACAGGTAGACCTGCTGACGGCCGGAGGACTGCCCATCACCTGGCGGGTCTTCGACAAGGTCCACACGGTGGCCGGTGCGGCGGAGGTCGACCTCATCCGCTCCTTCCTGCAGGAACCGGTCCGCGTCTCCAACTGATCCCCGATCCGAATCCAATCATTCCCGCATGGGTCTGGAGACCGCCTGGGGAACAGATTTTGACACACCCCGCCGTTTCCAGTTGCTTCAGCGCGGTCCGATCATGCGTTCCTCCCTCCGCCGTTCCGTCCTGTCCCTGCTCGCCATCCTCGCCAGCAGCATCCCGACCCTGGCAATCCCCTTCGTCCAGGGCTTCACCCCGAACGTGGGGCCGCCCGGCACGCTGGTGACCCTCACCGGCAGCGGGTTCAGGCCCACGGCAGCCCTGCCGATCGTCCAATTCGGCACGATTGCAGCGAGCCTGATCAGTGCCACGGCGAACACGATCGTCGCGGTCGTGCCGGAAGGGGCGACCATCGGGCCCATCACGGTCACCGCCATGCCGATCGGCAACGGGCAGTACACCACCCCGGGCTACTTCTACCTCCCGCCCCGGGTGACGGACTTCGGCACCCGGATGATCGGTGGACCCACCATCGAGTTCGAGAAGCCCGTCGTGGCTTCCCCGGGGGCCACACTCACCATCGTCGGTGCCAACTTCTACGTCCCGAACTTCCCACGGCTTCTGGTCCGGGTGGGGGAGATCCCGGTGACCGCAACCGTTACGGCCGACTCCCAGATCCAGGCTAGCCTGCCCCAGTGGATCGAGTCCGGGCATGTCTCCGTCCACACCGAGGTCGGCGGTACGACCAACCTGCAGCAGCTCGTGTATGTACCCCCGCTGATCTCGCGGTTCACCGCCACTGCCATGGGCGGCGACACGATCGAGGTACACGGGTACAACTTCCGGACGAAGGACGCCAAGGAGCTTGAACTGCGGATCGGCGGGGCAAAGGCCACGGTCGATGTCCTGTCGAACACCAACCTGACCGCCGTCGTTCCGAATGCCTCGATCAACGGTCCGCTCGAGCTCCGGGTCCCGGGCGGGGCCTTCATCACCCCGGCCCACATCGTGATCCGTCCCCGCATCACGGGGTTCACCCCGGAGACAGGCGCCGCGGGCACGGTCATGAAGATCGACGGCAGCGGGTTCAATGGAACGACGCGAATCGACTTCGGCTCCCTTCCGGCGGCCGCAGTGAAGATCGTCAACTCGATGCAGGCCGAAGCCACCGTCCCTCCCGGGGTCCAGACCGCCGCCCTCACTCTGGTCACCACCAACGGCACCGCGGTGTCGACCGCCCTGTTCTACGGGACCCCTCGGGCGGATTCATTCTCGCCGGCCTCCGGACGTCCCGGTACCCAGGTCGTCCTGGCCGGACTCAACCTGAGCGGAGCCACCGGACTCACCCTCTCGGGTCTGTCCCTGACAGGGTTCGAGGTGGTCGACAACCGGCAGATCCGCTTCGAGATCCCGGCCGGGGCCACATCCGGACGCGTCCGGGTCACCACGCCGGGCGGCAGTGCCACCTCCGAGACGACCTTCGTCGTCCGCGGGCCCGAACCCACGGTCACAGGCATGTCGCCCGGAGAGGGAGGATCGGGCACGACCGTGACCCTCCTCGGATCCAACCTCGCCGCGGTCACCAACGTCACCTTCAACGGCGTCCGGGCCTCCTTCACAGCCACCTCGGCTACCACCCTCGAGACCATCGTCCCCTCCTCCGCCACCACCGGCCTCGTCCGCGTCTCGTCTCCCGATGGCGTCGCGGATTCCCCGAAGGCCTTCATCGTCGGCACCTCGGCCGACGTCCGGGTCACCCTCTCGGCGAGCCCCAATCCGGCCGTCGCCTACGGCGGCGTGCTGTTCAACCTCCAGGCCTTCAACAACGGCCCCCTCACCGCCAAGGACACCGCTCTGGAGTTCGCGATTCCAGAGGGCATGACCCTGATCGAGACCACCGGTGCCATCACCCCGTCGGTGGTGGGACAGAAGCTGACCTGGCAGCGGGGCGCCTTCGGGCCCAACGACGTCTTCCTCGCCGGAGTCCGGGTCGGCGTCACCACCCCCATGGGCGCCGTTGCCCTGGCCACGATCACCGCATCGACTCCCGATGCCAATCCGGGCAACAACTCGGCCCGGGTCACCGTGACGGTGTCGTGGCCTCGGCTGGAGCTCGAGGTCCTCGATCCCACCCAGATCGCCCTGTCGTGGCCGTCGGCCGCCAGGACCCGGTACCAGCTGGGCCGGGCGCCCCACCTCGGCGAGCCGTTCGCCCCGGTGACCGAGACGCCGGAGGATGACGGGAACCGACTGCTCCTCATCCGGCCCACCAACGGGTCCTCAGAGCTGTTCCAGCTCCGCCTCGTCAGCCCCTGAACCCGCTCACGGCACCACGTCGTCCCGGAGCCCGGAGTCGAGTCGCTGCCAGAGCCGACGGTCCCGCTTGGTCGGACGACCCAGTCCCTTCGGACGGCTCGGGACCTCCAGCTGCGACCGGAGCCGCGCCCGATCCAGCTCCTCGGGGGGCGTGAGATCCTCCATGAAGGCATGGAGTTCCCTCGCAGCCACCCGCGAGGGCGGGCTGCCCACCACACGCAGGGTGCGTCGAAGACGCTCGAGCTGGACCACGACCACCTCACCCGGATGGACCTCCCGGGCCGGCTTGGCCGGCAGATCCTGAAGCCTCACATGTCCGGAACGGATCGCCCCGGCGGCCAGGGTCCGGGTCTTGTAGACCCGCACTGCCCAGAGCCATTGGTCCAGCCGCATCCGACCTAGGCCTCCACGGGTCCGGGCCGGGATTCCCCGGCCTCGCACCGGGAACACACCCCGAAGAACTCCAGACGATGGCTGATGCGGGCAAACCGATGCCGCTGGGCCAAGGACTGCTCGAACTCGGGCGGAAAGCAGTCGTCGATCTCGACGACCAACGAGCATCGGGTGCAGACGAGGTGATGGTGGTGTCCGTCGTCCTCCGGGGTCACCAGCTCGAATCGGGCCGCCCCATCCCCCAAGTCGAACCGACGCACCAACCCCACGCCCTCGAGCGTATGCAGGTTCCGGTAGACCGTCGCCAGGTCACACCCCTGCCCCAGCGCGGCATGGATGTCCCGGTTCGACATCGGCGTCTGATGCCGACGCAGCACGTCGAGGATCGCCTGTCTCGGACCCGTGACCCGACGTGAATGCCGCCGCAGCCGGTCGGTCAGCTCGTCGAGCGGCTGCTGGATGAGCCGATGCGGATGCTGGTGCTGTCCACAGGGGTTGTTCATGGCCTTGTGGACAGACGGGCGGGACGGCGCAGAAACCGCGCACCCAGCGACAGCAGGAACAGGCCGACGGCGGTCAGGACGATCGCGGGACCACAGGGGAGATCGAACTGGTAGCTCGCCACCACGCCGAGGATCCCGGAAAGCAGGCCGCAGACGAGGCTCAGCAGGAGCTCCTGCCGCAGTGTGGACGCCACGTTCCGGGCAGTCGCCGGCGGGATCACCAGGAGTGAGGTCACCAGGATGATGCCGAGCAGCCGGATGCTGAGGGCGACCGTCAGGGTCAGGAGGACCACGAAGACGAGGTTGAGCCGACGCACCGAAGTCCCGCTCACATGCGCCAGATCCTCGCTCAGGGTCATGAGCGCCATCGGACTCAGGCGGGTCACCAGGAACACCAGCACGAACCCGCAGACGACGCCCGCGAGTGCGACATCCGGCCAGCCGACGCTGAGGATGTCGCCGAACAGATACCGGTGCAGTTCGCCCCGGAAGCCCCGGAGCTTGCTGAAGCCCACAACGCCCGCCGCCATGAACCCCGACATCAGAAGGGCCATGATGGTGTCGGTCAGCAGATCGGTGTTCTCCCGAAGCCACAGCACGAGGAGCGCGACCACGAGGCTGACGCCGAGGATCGGCCATGCGGTGTCGATGCCGAGGGCAAGGCCGATCGCGACGCCCGCCAGCGAACCATGGGCCACCGTCTCGCTGAAGAACGACATGCGGCGCGCCGTGACGAACACACCCAGCACCCCGCACAGCGGCGCCAGGAGCACCGCGATCAGCAGGGCCCGCTGCATGTAGGGCTCGATCAGCATCGACTCCATCGGTGGACCTCAGCCCCCTTCCCCGGGGTGATGGTGGTGACCCGGACCATGATCATGGTGGTACGGCGTGAAATGCATCCCATAGGCCTGACGCAGGGAGTCGGCATTCATGACCTCCTCAGGGGTGCCCTCGCAGCAGATCACGCCATTGAGCGCGTACACCCGGCAGGCGTGTCGATAGACCATCGACAGGTCATGGGAGACCAGGACGACCGACAGTTGGCGCTCCCGATGAACCGAGGCGATCAGCTCGTAGAACGACTGCTCTCCCGGGGCATCCACCCCGGCCGTCGGCTCGTCCAGCAGGAGCAGCTCCGGGGAGCCGATCAGGCTGAATGCAACCAGGACCCGCTGGAGCTGGCCGCCGCTCAGTCCGGCGACCGGACGATCCAGCAGCGGCCCGAGGTCGTGTCCGGGCAGGAGTCCCCGGAGATGCAGGTCGAGGGTGGACCGACGCCACCAGATCCAGTGCCGTGTCTCCCGAAGCCGCAGCGCGAGGAATTCCCGGACGCTGAGCAGGAAGCTGCGGTCGAGGGACAGCCGCTGGGGGACATAGCCCACACGCCCCAGCACCTCCGGACCCAGGGGCTGGCCGAAGAGGCGGATCTCGCCGGCCGATGGCTTCTGCAGCCCCAGCAGACAGCGGAGCAGCGTGGTCTTCCCGGAGCCGTTGGGACCGATCACCGCGACGATGCGCCCCTTCGGAACGTGGAGGTCGATGCCACGGAGGACCTCCGTCTCGCCCAGCGACACCCTCAGGCCGCGCACCTCGAGCGCCAGACCCTCGCGATGGAAGCGGATCGAGGCCATGTCATGTCATCGAAGCGCACCCTGCAACGCCCGGAGGTTCGCGCGCATCCCCTCCTCGTACGCCTCGGGGGTTAGCCGCCCCGTCTCCAGCGTGTCGAGCGTCGCCACACCGATCGACAGGTCCTTCGCCAGCTGACGCGCCAGCTTCACGTCGAACTGGGGCTCCACGAAGAGCGCCGAGACCTTGTCGCAACGGATCACCGCCAAGAGTTCCGACAGATACCGCGGCGAGGGCGAAGTCCCCGGCACCTCCTCGATCACCCCCACGAGATGCAGGTCGTACCTGCGGCAGAAATACGGGAAGGCATCGTGGAACGTCACGATGTCGCGCGACTTCAGCGCTCCAGTGCCCCGACGCAGCTCCTCGTCGAGCGCCCTGAGCCGGGCGACATAGGCACACCCCCGCTCAGCAAAGTAGTCGGCGTTCGCCCGGTCCAGCTCGCCCAGGGCCGTGACCAGATTGCTGACCGCATGACACGCCAGCAGCGGATCCAGCCACAGATGCGGATTGGCGGCACCCGCCTGGGCTCCGAATCCATGACCATCTCCATGACCATACCCATCGTGGTCATGGTCATGGTCGCGATCTTCCTTGGGACCTCCGATCTCGAGGTCCGGCACCCCTTGGATCAGCTGATTCGTGGAGAGTCCGGCGGCGGCCTCCACGATCCGGACGGGAATCTTCCGGTTGTAGAAGACGCGGGAGAACCAGGACTCGAGTCCGAGTCCGTTCAGGAAGACCAGGTTGGCCCGTTCGACCCGACGGATGTCCCGCGGTCGGAACTGGAAATCATGGGGCCCGACGTTGGGCGGGAGAAGGCTGGCGACATCCGCGCGGTCGCCCGCCACGTTGACGGCCCAGCAGTAGAGCGGAGCAATACTGGTGACCACCTGCAGCCGATTCGTCGAGGTCGACTGGGCCATTGCAACACCCACCCCCAGAGCCCACCCCATCAGGAGGAGACCCCATACCCTCATCGGCCGAAGATCAGACCACATGATTGCAAACGGGTTGCAAGAACCGCATCCAAAACAAGAAGCCCACCGTGGGTGCGGCGGGCGCCGGGGCCGCCTGGTCCTACTTCATCAGCAGCATCTGCCGGGCGCGCTTGATGGCGCTCGACAGGCGACGCTGATAGGCGGCGGGAAGGCCGGTGTACTTGCGGGGCAGGATGCGGCCGTTCTCGGTGACATACTGCCGGAGCAGGGTGACGTTCTTGAAGTCGACCGCGTCGATCGTGAAATCGACCTTCGGACGCACCCGGGGAGTGCGCACCGTGGATCCACGGCGCTTGGACTTGGACTCGTCGAGCTTGGTTTTGCGGGGCATGGCTTACTTGATTTCGCGGTGCAAGGTGTGCCTGCGGAGGGCCGGATTGTACTTCTTCTTCTCGACCTTCTCCGTCTGGAGCTTCTTGTTGCGGGTGGTCTGGTAGCGGCTGGGGGATTTTCCCTCCTTGCGCGCCTCCGTACATTCGATGGTGACTATTTCTCGGGGCATGAGAGTGGTTCCTTCTACTCCTTTTCCTTCGCGGCTGGACGCTCATCGGCGTCATCGTCGCCGTCGTCCGAATCCGCGGACGAACCGGTCTCCACGGAGCCCAGGGCTCCGATACGACGCTGCTTCAGCGCACCTTCCTTCTCCAGCTGCATCCGGGCCTCGATGGTGAACCGAGCCCAGGGAATCGCATCGAGCCGGGCCCGGGGTATCGGCTTGCCCGTCAACTCGCACACACCATAGGTGCCCTTTTCGATCCGCTTCAGCGCCTCCTCGATCTCGTACAGGGCATCCTGGTCGGACGACAGCAGTCCCAAGGCGAGATCGCGGTCGAAATTGTCGGTTCCGGAATCGCCCATGTGGAGGCTGTAGCTCTCCATCTCGGCCTGCGATTCCTTGGCCAGACCCGACATCTGATCCCTCAGCCGGGCATGGAGATCGAGCAGGTTCTCGTAGTACTTCTGCCACTCGGCCTTCACCTTGGCCGCCGGACGCCACGACGGAGCCGCACCCTTCAACTTCGACGCCAACGGGCGACCGAGGATCGAGGCGGCACTGGTCAGTCCCTGTACCCGAGCGGGCCTGACCGGGGCTTTGACCGGGGCTTTGACCAGGGCTTTGACCGGGGCTTTGACCGAGGGTTTGACCGAGGGTTTGACCGAGGCTTTGACCAGCGGTTTCGAGGGGGCCGAAACCGGACGCGAAGGAACCTTCGCCACCTTGGCAGCGACCTTCGTCTGCACCTCGGGGGCAGAGGCCTTCGGCGCCGGCTTGCTGGTGGCCAGCTTCTTGGAAGGAACTCCTTTCTTAGCGCTCACGATCTTGATGGGTTTAAAACGTTTAGGTCGAAATCCAAGCCACTGGGACCCGGATCCTCGGATCCTTTCGCCGAGCCGGATCCCGATCGGACCGCCACGACGAAGGCCGAGGACGGTAGCAAACGAAGTTCACCATGCCACAAAAATCTGGTTGGAAATCAGCTCCAGAGTGTGCCTCCCGGCGCTCTCCACCAGGCCCTGCAACCCGCCCCCCTGCCAGAGGACCCCCGCAACACAGGACGTCCTCGCGGACGCCCGAGGCGTCACTCACGCCAGCCATGGTTCTCGCGGACCTGGATCATCGCGGCGAGGATGTTGTTCCAGGTCTCCTGCTGCATGAGCATCTCGTTGGGGAACATGCAGCCATCCCAGCAGATGTGCCGGGTCTTGCGGGTGACCTTGCCGCTGGCATCGCGGAGCCAGTAGCCCGCGTCACGGGCCACGTTGAGCTTTCCGTTGGGATCGGTCACCGGACAGTGCTTGCCCGTCTTCTCGTGGTCGCCCGACCCCTTCACGGTGGCGTCGTTCTGGGCGACGTGGAAGTCGATGGTCCACGGCCGGAGCGCATCGGTCATCTTCTTCATCGCCTTGTGGAACACCTCCGGTTCCCAGCGGTAGTTGGCCGGCACAATCCGATGCTCCGGCGCGTTGTAGCCCAGCGTGTAGAGAAGGGTGTGTGCCATGTCGGCCTGGAACCCGACCACCTTCGGCATGCCGACGGCCTCCAGGGTCTGGATCATGTACTTCCACGAATGCATGCCACCCCAGCAGATCTCACCCTCGGCCGCCAGACGCTCACCATGGTCCTTCGCCACCTTGCCCCCTTCCTTGAACGTCTTGGCGATCAGCTTGGTGTTGCCCTTCGGATCCTTGTCCCAGTCGGTCACCGAGGCCGCGGAATCGATCCGCACCACGCCGTCCGGACGGACCCCGAGCTCCCGGAGCTTCTGGGCGATGCGACAGGCCTTTCGGACCGAGGTCACCCAGTTGGACCGCTTCGTCTCATCGCCCATCGCCGAGCCGTCGAACCAGACCGGCGCGACCACGGAGCCGACCGCGAATCCCTTCTTCCGGATCTTGTCGACAAGCCGCTTGATGCCGTCGTCCGAGATGTCGATGTCGATGTGCGGATTGTAGAGGAAGAGGTCGACACCATCGAAGCGCACTCCGTTGACCTCCGCCTTCGCGGTGAGGTCGAGCATGGTGTCGAGGTCGATCAACGACTCCGCTCCGGAACTGCCCTTCCCAACAAGGCCGGGCCACATCGCATTGTGGAGCTTGGGGAAGTTGTTGCCGGCGGTAACGGTGGAGGTGGGCTTCTTGCTCATGGTGTGGACGGTGTACCGTTAGGTGCCGGAAAACGGCCCGCCCGCGCAAGCGGCAAGTGGGATCGCGCGAAGAAAGTCGGGGCCGGAACACGGATCCCGTGGACGGGCACTCCCTCCCGCGGGAGGGCTCACCACATCGCCTAGCGACGCACCTCCAGGCCCTCCGACCGGCCCTCGAGCTGGGACCGGACCGACTCGGCCCGGTCGCGGACGAACCGCTTCAGCCGCCATGCCAGACGTCCACCACCCTCATCGCCGCCACGCCCCTCGGCCGCTGCGCCGGCGCCGGCCTCACCCACCAAATCCTCCAGCGACACCGCCTGCCGGAGCTTCCGGAGCCGCACCGACGACCACTCCGCCACCAACGGCTCCAGCACCGCCGCCACCGCATCCATCCGACGATACAGCCGCTCCGTCGTGAAGAGTTCCGCGAGCAGACGCTCGAGTTCCGACCGATACGCGCGCTGGAAGGCCTCGACCCCGAAAACCCGCTCGAGGAACCGGTTGGGTCCGACCCACGGCCGGGAGATCCGGGCCTGCGCCCGCTCCTCGTCCGTGCCGAGGAACGGAAACTCCCCCCAGCTATGGTCCAGATCCCACGGGATGAACCCGAACCGGTTGCCCTGCGGATGCAGGTACATCAGGAAGTTCTGACCGTTCGAGAGGATCCCGTCGTAGTTCGACAGCATCACCTCGCACGCGAGAAACCGCGCCATCTCCCCGAGGTCGAAGAACTCCCCAAGACGCGCGGCGAACTCAGCGTCCCCGGAGTGCGTCACGAACCGTGCCGTCTCCATCAGCCGTGCCTTCTGGGAGTCCGAGACCGACGTCTTCGGGTCGTAGATCCCGTCGTACTCCATCCAGTTCGTCCCGAGGTCGGCAAACAGCCCATAGGTGACGGGTTTGAACAAGGCCACCCTCGCAACCCCGAACCGCTCGCGTGCCCAGTCGGCGTCGGGATTCTCGACCAGGACATAGGGACCGAGGAAGCGGTGGGTCTCACGCCCTTCGACATCGAGGAACACGCGGCCCAGCGCCGTCCGTGGCGCCGGAACGCCCGCGTCGCGGAAGAACTCGTAGCCGAGCAGATCGCTCATGCAGGTCGTGTCGGCCGCCAGGTTCCCAAGGTTGAACTGCCGCCGTCCCCCAAACGACTGCCCCTTCTGGTATTTGGCCAGGTCGATCTTGAACGGGCGCCGATAGCTGCGGAGGGATTCGAGGAAGGTCCCGTTGCCCTTGAAGCGCACCCCGGCATTCGTGAAGACCACGCCGCTGATCGACACCCGTCCGGTCGACCACGGCTGGTCGAATCCCAGCACGCCGGCGAGGCCATTGCGCAGGGCGTCGGGACTGCGGAGCTTCGGCTGACCGCTGGGATCCGACAGCCAGTCCGTCATCGGCGGACGCCGACGGTGCTGGAGGGCCTCCCATTCCGATGGGGTGAAGGACAGCGACAGGTTCCAGACCCGATCCCATCGGTAGACATCGGATGACCCGCGGACGTCCCCTCCGCGTGCCGCCTCACCCGTCCATGAAGGGCGGGCCGCAGGCTCCTGGGCCAGGCGTTCCGGGGTCGGCGGATCCCAGTCGAGCGACTTCTCGAAGATCCATTTCTGGACCGCGGGATTCTGCACCGCCGCGAACAGGGAAGCCGCAAGGACGAGCAGGAGGAGCACGAAGCAGCCGATGACCACGCCAAGGAGGGCCAGCCATCGCCTCCAGCCACGCGCCGGAAGCCGCAGTCGGGGAAAACGCACGGCCCTCTGGTACGCCGACACCGTCCCTACGGCAAGCCCACCACCCGGGCCTTCCCGCCACCGGAACGGGGACTCACACGGAGGCGCGGCGACGCGGAGGTCGGAACGAAAAGAGGAGAACGGATTGACGGTGGGTGAGGCCATCCCGTGAGGCACCAGGCGCGGGAGCGCCTCTCCCAAGGTAGGGAACGGGTCCCTCCGGTCCCCATCATCCCCGTGACACGCCACAAACCTGACAGGTCGGCCGGGTTCATCCGACGCAACCGCGGACCTGGAGCCCGGTGGGTGGACCAGTGCTCTAGGCCACTGGGCGCATCCCAGGCACCCACCCCGATAGAGACCTCCTCCGCGAGGTCCCCATCTCGATCCGGAGGCAGGGAGCAAGCGGGTCGGTCCAGCCGGGATTCTCTGACGCTGCAGACGACCCGTCCCCCCTTCACGGGTGCACGATGCGCAGCGGGTCGAGATGGGGCCGTGGCGGAGCACAGCCCTACCGGCATTGCCTGGGTCGTTATCCCGTCTCTCTTCCCTCCCTCCTCCGCGCCTCCGCGTCTCAGCGTGAGTCCCCCCAACACCTTCAGGGTTGAGTTGAGAGTCGCAAGATCCGCCCCATCCCCACATCCTATCGACTCGTAACCCGACCCCAATCCCCTCCCCCGGTGATCGCCACCCCCCTCGGAAGGATGCAGGCCGTCGTCCGCGACAACGCGCTCGTCTCGCTCCGGTTCGTCGACGCCCCTCCCGACACCCTCCCGGCGTCGACTCCCCATACCCCGCACCCTGCGGTCCAGGCCGTGCACGCGTTCTTCAAGGATCCGCGTCAACCGATCCCGCTGCCGCTGCGTCCCCACGGCACCCCTTTCCAGCACGCCGTCTGGTCGGCACTCCGGGAGATCCGCACGGGAGATACACGGTCCTACTCGGAGATCGCCCACCGGATCGGACGACCCCGCGCCATCCGCGCGGTCGCCCAGGCTATCGCACGGAACCACATCCACCTCCTCATCCCCTGTCACCGCGTGATCGGCAGCGACGGACAGCTCACCGGCTTCGCCGCAGGACTCTGGAGGAAGGCCTGGCTGCTCGAGTTCGAAAGGACCGGTCGGACACCCGTCAGGCAGTGAGCCCCGGCGTCCCGGAGGGCCCTGGCCGCGCAGGAGCCGACGGCGAGACGTTCCGATGCAGCTCATAGGCGTGCACGATCCGCTGCACGAGCGGATGCCGCACCACGTCGCGCTTCTGGAACCGCACCACGCCGATGCCCTCGACTCCGACGAGCGCCTGCTCGGCCTCGATCAGCCCGGATCGCTTGTTCGACGGGAGATCGATCTGGGTCGGATCCCCGGTGACAACCGCCTTGGAGCCGAATCCAAGACGGGTCAGGAACATCAGCATCTGCTCCGTCGTCGTGTTCTGCGCCTCGTCCAGGACGATGAAGGCGTGGTTCAGGGTCCGTCCACGCATGTAGGCCAGCGGCGCGATCTCGATCACCCCGCGCTCCATGTGCTTCTGGATGTCGTCGGCTGGTAGCATGTCGTGGAGCGCGTCGTAGAGCGGACGCAGATACGGATCGAGCTTCTGATACAGATCACCCGGGAGGAACCCCAGGGCCTCGCCCGCCTCCACGGCGGGGCGGGTCAGGATGATGCGGCCGACCTTGCCATCCTTGAGCGCCGAGACCGCCATGGCCATGGCCAGGTAGGTCTTGCCCGTGCCGGCCGGGCCGATCCCGAAGCTGAGGTCGTTGTCCCGGATGGCCTGGATGTAGGCCTGCTGCCCCAGGGTCTTCGGGGTGACCGGAGCCTTCTTGGGCGAGGTCTGGACCCGGTTGGAGAACAGGCATTCCAGGGCCTCGGCACCGTCCTGCTTCACCAGCTGGAGGGCCTGGGCGAAGTCACGGGGCTTCGCGCCGCCGGTGTCCTGCTGATGCCGCTGGAGGGACAGGAAGAGCCGCTTGGCCGACTCCACCCCGACCGCATCGCCCTCGAGCCGGATCCAGCCATCGCGCGAGGTGGCCTTCACGCCGAGTTCGGCATCCAGCAGCCGGAGGTTCTTCTCGTCCTGACCGAAGAGGGATTGCGCGATGCGCGCCGAGTCGAAGTGGAGCGTTTCGGTGGTCACAGGGATTCCGTGTCGGACGATCATACGGGCACACGGGGAAAGGGCAACGCACGCCCGCGTCGCAGAAGCAGGAGGAACTCACACGGAGACACGGCGACACGGAGTAAGGAAAAGAGGAAGGACGGATTAAGGCGGGTGAGGCCATTCCGTGCAGCACCAGGCGCGGGAGCGCCCTCCCAAGGTAGGGAACGGGTCCCTCCGGTCCCCATCATCCCCGTGACACTCCGCGAAACTTTCCGATCGCCGGATTCATCCGACGCAACCGCGAACCTGGAGCCCGGTGGGTGGACTAGTGCTCTAGGCCACTGGGTGCATCCCAGGCCCCCACACCGGTAGGGACCTTCTCCGCGAGGTCCCCATCTCGATCCGTCGGCAGGGAGAAAGCCGGTCGGCACAGCCGGGATCCTCTGACGCTGCAGACGACCCCGTCCCCCTTCACGGGTGGACGCCGCGCAGCGGGTCAAGATGGGGCCGTGGCGGAGCACAGCCCTACCGGCATTGCCTCTGTCGTCATCCCGTCTCTCTTCCCGTCTTCCAATCTCCCCATCCGTCCTCCGTGCCTCCGCGTCACCGTGTGAGCCTCCATTCCGCTTTTCTTGAATTGGCATCGACCTCCACGGCTGGCAGCGTGACCCCATCGGTTTCTCGCAGCGAAGGACACGCGCCCCGATAGCTCAAATGGATAGAGCAGTCGTTTCCTAAACGACGGATCCAGGTTCAATTCCTGGTCGGGGCACCATCCGTGGAAATGGGTGTAACCCAGGTCGGGAGGGGTCCCGCAGAGACCTTTCAGCAACTTCCGGACGGAACGGCAGGTCGGCCCAATGGGTGGCCCACTCACACAGAGGCGCGGCGACGCGGAGGACGGCAGGAAAAGGGGACGACCGACTCAAGGCGGGTGAGGCCATCCCGTGCGGCACTGGGCGCGGAAGCGCCCCTCCCAAGGTAGGGAATGGGTTCCTCCGGTCCCCATCATCCCCTTGACACTCCGTGAACCTGTCGGATCGGCCGGGTTCATCCAACGCAACCGCGAACCTGGAGCCCGGTGGGTGAACTAGTGCTCTAGGCCACTGGGTGCCTCCCAGGCGCCCACCCCGGTAGGGACCTTCTCCGCGAGGTCCCCATCTCGATCTGTCGGCAGGGAGTCGGCCGGTCGGTCCAGCCGGGATCCTCTGACGCTGCAGACGACCCCGTCCCCCTTCACGGATTCACGACGCGCAGCGGGTCGGGATGGGGCCGTGGCGGAGCACAGCCCTACCGGCATGGCCTCTGTCGTTATCCCGTCTCTCTTCCCGTCCTGCCTCCGCGTCGCCGCGTCGCCGTGTGAGTCCCTTCCCGCACCTCCGAGTGAGTCGCCCCCTCTTTGCTCTAGGCCTGCCCCGGGTGGGACCGTAGCGTGTCCGCAACGACATGGCCGGACTCCCGTACGAATTCGCCCTCGCGCTGCGCTACCTGCGGCCGAAACGGACGTTCGTGTCGATCATCACCCTCATCTGCATCCTCGGCGTCACCCTCGGGGTCGCCGTCCTCATCATCGTCATCTCGGTCATGACCGGCTTCGGGATCCAGATCCGCGAACGCCTTATCGGGTTCAATGCCCACGTGACCATCGAGAGCGCCCGGGGCGCCGAGATCCAGGACTGGGAGGGACTGTCGCGTCGGATCGCCACCAACAGCTGGGTCAAGGGGGTCTCCCCCTACGTGAACACCCAGATCATGATCAAGACCCAGCCGACCGATGGCCGTCCGTCGGCCATCTTCGGCACCATCGCGCGCGGCATCGACCCGGTCCTGGAGGCACAGAACTCGAAGCTCACCAACACGTTGATGAACGGCCAGTTCCGGCTCGGTCCCAACAGCCTGCTCGTGCCGTACGTTGTGGCGCGCAACTACCGGATCCAGGTCGGTGACCGCCTTGCGATCTACTCGGTGCCCGCGCTCGAGCGCATGGTGGACTCCCTCCGCAAGGGCGAGGAGGAGGCGCGGAATGCCGACGACTACACCGTCCGGGGCCTCATCGACCTCGGGATGAACGACCTGAATGCCAACCTCATTCTGACCTCCCTCCCCGACGCCCAGGACCTCTGGGGCCAGGGCAACCGGGAGGGCGTCCAGGGACTCAGCGTGATGCTGTACTCGTTCGACGACACCGCCACGCTGAAGGCGTCGCGCGAGCTCCAGCGCCAGCTGGGATCCGACTACTTCGTCGGGAGCTGGCTGACCACGAATTCCGACTACCTGGACGCCATCACGACCGAGAAGCGGGTGATGTTCTACATCCTGTTCTTCATCGTGATCGTCGCGGCCTTCGGGATCATGAGTGCCCTGATCACGTTCGTGGTCCAGAAGACCCGGGAGATCGGGATCCTCAAGGCCATCGGCGCCACCCCCACCTCGGTCGCCCTGCTCTTCCTGGGACAGAGCCTCGTGGTTGGGGTTCTGGGGGTCCTGAGCGGACTCGGCGCCGGACTGCTCGCCCTGCGCTATCGGAACGAGTTCCTCGGGATGATGAACCGGCTGACCGGATACGATCTGTTCCCGGCCTCGATCTACCAGTTCTCGGCCCTGCCGGCGAAGGTGGTGCCAGAGGACGTGCTGGTGATCTGTGCGGTCTCGATGGTGATCTGCGTCCTGGCCGGTGTCCTGCCCGCGATCCGGGCGGCGTGGCTCCAACCGGTCGATGCCCTGCGCCATGACTGAACCCGCACTCCAGGCCACCGGCCTCGCGAAGGCCTACACGCTCGGACGTCGTCGTCTTGAGATCCTCAAGGGCGTGGACCTGACCGTGGAGCGTGGGGCGTTCGTGGCGCTCCGCGGCGCCTCGGGTGCGGGCAAGAGCACCCTGCTCCACCTGCTGGGGGGACTCGACCGACCCGACGCCGGGGAGATCGTGGTGGGGCCCCATCGGCTGTCGTCCCTGGGCCGCTCGGAGCTGACCCGGTTCCGGAACCGCCATGTCGGCTTCATCTTCCAGTCGTATCACCTGCTCCCGGAGCTCGACGCCCTGGAGAACGTGATGCTGCCGGCGCGGATGGCGCGTCTGCCCCTGGCCACCGCCCGGGAACGGGCGATCGGACTCCTGCGTCGGGTGGGTCTGGCGGAACGGCTGGACCATCTCCCGCCGGAGCTCTCGGGGGGCGAGCAGCAGCGCGTCGCGATCGCCCGCTGTCTGGTCAACCAGCCCGAACTGATCCTGGCCGACGAGCCGACGGGCAACCTCGATTCAAGAACCGGCGTCGCGGTGCTGGACCTCCTGCTGGAGCTGCGCCAAGAGCAGGGCTGCACGCTGGTGATCGCGACCCACGACGGATCCGTCGCCTCCCGAGCCGAACGCACGGTCGAGATGCGCGATGGCCACCTGGTCAGCGCCGTGGCCTAAGACGGCGGGCGGATGCCTTCCGTTTCAAGGGCTTCCAATAGCCTGCCGAACGCATCTGACGTTCTCACAGATCCCGCCGTTCCTGGGGAGTCGCCGCGATGCCGAGGGCGTGCACCGACTTTTCCCCGTCGTCGAGGCCCGTCACCTCTCGGAGCCTTCGAAGGATTCGCGCGGCGCGGACGGGGAGCGGAGCGAGTTTTCGGGGGGCACGTTTCATCGGACACGTTCAGACGTATTCCCGCGGGGATCCGGGTTCAATTGGCTTCAATGCCCCCGGTGGGTGGACCCGTGCTCTGGGCCACTGGGTGCCTCCCAGGCGCCCACCCCGGTAGGGACCTTCTCCGCGAGGTCCCCATCTCGATCCGTCGGCAGGGAGCAAGCCGGTCGGTCCAGCCGGGATCCTCTGACGCTGCAGACGACTCAGCCGGTCGGTCCAGTCGGGATCTGCTAACGCTGCAGACGACCCCGTCCCCCTTCACGGGTGCACGACGCGCAGCGGGTCGGGATGGGGCCGTGGCGGAGCACAGCCCTACCGGCATTGTCTCTGTCGTTATCCTTTCCCTCTTCCCGTCTTCCAATCTCTCCATCCGTCACTGGTCGGCTCACGCCTCGCAGCGCGGGTGCTCCTGCACCCAGTGATGCAGGGCACTGCATCACGCACCAGGCCGAAGGGCATCACCCGACCGCACCACCTTCCCCCCCGCCTCCGCCTTCCAAATCTCCTCCCGTCCCTCCTCCGCGTCTCCGCGTCGCCGTGTGAGTCCCTTTCCTTCCTCCGCGTGAGTCCCCTCCCCCTCAGTGCGACCCGTACGCCTTCTCCCCGGCCGGGACTTCGAACGGCAGCCACTGGGACCGGGGCGGGATCGGACAGGTCGCAAACGCCGAGAACGCGCAGGGCGGATTGTAGGCGTAGTTGAAGTCGACCACCACGCGTCCCGACGCGTCCTCCTTGGCCACGTGCAGGAAGCGACCGGAACCGTAGGTTGTCCTCCCCGAGGTCCGATCCCGGAACATCACGAAGTACTCCTGATCCTCCTCGTCCCACAACGCCTCCAGATGGACCGCGGTCCCACCGTGCTCGAACCGGATCAGTCCGGGCACCGACTCGAGCTTCCGATTGCCGGTGATGTCGACGATCTCCACCTGCTGGGGTTGGGCGAATCGTTCGAACCGACCCTCGATCCGCCACGCGGGCTGGTAGGGGAACGACTCGAGCCCCCGGAATGCGGTCCGCGTCGGCGCCTCGGAATCCTTGAACCGGATCCCGAGCCGTTCGCCCCGGGCGATCAGGTGGAAGCGAAGCGTACCGCTCACCAGGACGTCGGGCTTCGCCTTGCCGTCCTGGTCCGAACGCAGCCCCCCCGCCGCTGGGGAACCGTCCGCGCGTCGGACCTCCACCCCGGGTTCCGGAAGGAACCGGGCCTGGGTTCCCTCACACACCACGACCCCGAGCCGGCGTCCGCCCGGGATTCCCGGACGGTCCACCAGGTTGGTCCCGGGCTCGAGCCACTGCAGGCCGACCAGGGTGCTCCAGCCGTTGGTGCCGGCGATCGACTCGGCACGCTTCGCCCGCCATCGGGACCACGCAGCGGGGTCGGCTGGGACTCGATCCGAGGCGCAGCCCGCAAGGAGCAGGGCCACGACTGGTCCGATCCAGATAGCCTTCATGTCGGGTCGGATCCGAAACCCCACCGGCTCAGCGGGACGCCGTCTTCGGGATCTCGTTCAGCCAATAGTAGGCCACGGTATGGAGGAGCGGAGCCCCCGAGGCGGAGCGGACGCCGGGCAGCTTGAGCTCATGCACATGACCCGGGGTGAGCTTCACCTTGAGACGGACACTGCGGCCATCGGGGGCCACGGTGGCGGACTCGATCGGCGGCTTCTCCTTGTCGACCTCCGGGGAGCCGTAGTTCGACTGGTAGATGTAGGTGTAGTTCTCGAACTGGTAGGCATCGGTCTTGCCGGCCGAGGCGGGATCCACCGGTTGGGTGAAGGTGAGCTCGAAGCCGTCGGGACGGGCCCGCATCTCGTGGACCTCGAACGGCGTCTTGCCGCTCCAGCGCAGCCGCTCGAGGGAGAACGGCTTGCCACCCCGGGCGCCCCAGCCGCGGTCGGTGCCCCCAACGAAGAGGGAGCCATCCGGCGCCATCTCGAGGCTCAGACTTCCCGAGGCGAGCCCCTCGCGGAAGGGGAAGCAGGCGCCCTGGTAGACGCCGTTCACCTGCTCGAGGAAGACCCGCATCACAAGGCTCCAGGTCTGGTCGCCGACGAAGAGCTGGTTGGTGAACGGACCGAACTTCCCACCCGTGTAGTCGTTCGCAAGACCCGCCGCGCTCTGGCCCAGCTTGTTGTAGGGGAATGCGATCGCCGGGGGGATCAGCTCCGGGATCTTGGTCCGCTCCACCGCGATGCGGCTGCCGCTGAGCGGCTCCTTCGGGGCCGCACCGAGGTGGGTCGCCTGACTGTACCAGCGGAACCCGCCGGGATGCCCCACAAAGGCACCCGGCTTCAGGGGCTTCAGCCAACAGGTGCCGTTCCAGGGCCCCTGGTTGTCCGTGTAGAACATGTCGCCCAGATGATTCGTCCCCACACCGCCCGGGGAGCGCAGACCGCTGGTCGTCGGGATCACCTTCCCATCGGGCGTCACCCGAAGGGCCCAGCCGCGGAACAGGCTTTCGCTGTTGAACGAGCCCGTCAGGCACAGCACCACCCAGATGTTGCCGTCCTTGTCCGGCTTCGAGCCGAACGCGTACTCGTGGTAGTCGCCGTTGATGCCCCACCCATCGGCCACCGTCTCGATGACGTCCGCCTGGTCGTCGCCGTCGGTGTCCTTGAGCCGGGTCACCTCACCGCGCTGCGTGGCGTAGATCCAGCCGTCACCCTTGCTCCACAGCCCCAGCACCTCGTGCAGACCGGAGGCGAAGCGCTTGAAGGTCACCTTGTCCGGCGCCCCGAAGACGCCGTCGACCAGGTAGATGTCGCCCAGACGGGTGGACACGGCGAGACGCTGTCCCGGCAGGAGCTGGAGCGCGCCTGCCTCGAGCACGATGCCCTCGGGGATCGGGAAGGTCTGGAGCGGATAGTACTCCGCCTCGCGGTCCGACTGGGGCGACGCCACCGCGGCGGCCATCATCCCCATCATCACGCCGCCCAGCAGCGTCCGTCGAAGCCAACCCCGCATTGAATCCATGTTCATGAGTGTCCCTTTCACCAGTTGAGTTCCTCCACCACCGTGCCCGGGACCGGCACCCGGACCCGCAGTTCATCCCCCACCACCTCGGCGTCGCCACCGCGGAAGCGGAGGGTCATCACGTCGTCCACGACGAACCCGCCATCGGGCTTGCGCGTGATCTTCCCCTTCGCAGCCCGGAACCACAGGGGCTGCGGGGTGCTGCCCTCGAAGGTGAGGGTTCGGACGAAGGTCATGTCGAGCTCCCCGGGCTTGGGCACGAAGGCGTCGGCCACCCCCACGCCACCGATCGAGTAGAGGAAGATCGGCTGGCGGGCGGCATCGAAGCGGTAGCCCCGGAACTTCTGGGCCACCGTCTCGGGCCATGAGGCCGTCGAGGTGGCGAGCGGCGCGAAGGCGGGCCCCTTGGGGAAGCCCACCCGATGATCCCCCAGCGGCGGCTCGAATCCCTCACCCCGGTCCGTGCTGTGGCGTGCGGTGTCGATGAAGCTGCCCTGCCAGATCATCGCCAGCCGGAGCTGTTCGGCATCGAACGCCAGGTTGGCGTGCTGCGGATAGCCCACGCCGATCGCCCGGCTGCCGGCGCCGTCGATGAAGTTGCGGTAGATCTCGGGCCCATGATGCGCCACGAGCTCGCGTCGGCCCCGGACCAGTCCCGCAGGCACCTCCGCCTTGGCCCCCCCCGCCAGGTAGGCCCAGATGGCCCGGATCTGCGCGTCGGTGTCGCCGCCGAGGATGTCCCGGTTCACCGCATGCCCCTCGGGCCAGAACGTCGGCATCCGCGTTCCCGGACGCAGCGCCGCGGGATCGGGGAGATACCGACGGAACCAGTCCCACTCGAGTCGGGATCCCATCGTGTCGAGCGCCAGCGCCGGGATGCCCATCGAGCCGTAGGTGGTGAAGGTGTGGCAGGCGATGCAGCTCAGGCCGTCGCGTCCGACCAGCTTCCATCCCAGCTTCACATCGCGGTCCGACGTCGCCGGGGCCGGGGCCAGGCCCTTCGCCCGGTCCGCCGCCAGCAACGCCGCGTGGAGACGGTCGGCGTTCGGATCCCCGAACCGGGGCATCCGGGTGGCCATGTACGGCCGCACCTTGGCGCCCTCGTGCAGGACCTTGGAGAGCCACTCGGGCTTGAGCTTGGCACCGACCGCGTTGAGCAGCGGCGGGATGCGACCCTCGTCGCCCAGATCGGCCTCGCCGACCACCTTGAACCAGTCCCCATGGCCCGAGGCGTTCGGACCACCCAGACCGTCGCGGGCATGGCAGGCATAGCAGTTGAGCCGGGTCAGGGTGCTGGAGACCGCCAGGTCGGCGGGAAGGGGTTTCTGGAGATCGGCCGCCTTCGCCACGGTGCCCCGAAGCGCCTTGCGCTGTTCGGCGGTTAGATCGAACCGCGGGGCCTTCGCAGAGGGCGTGTCGGCCAGACAGCCCTTGTCGGACCGCGACGCCAGCTCGAGGAGCGGACGGGCCGGGCGGACGGCGACCTCGGTGCCCGCATGGCAGGAACTGCAGCCGAGCGTGCCGAACCACTCCCTGCCCTTCGCGATCTTCGCGGCATCGGCGACCCACGGGCCGGACCCCACCGGCACCAAGGGTCGGGCCTCATGGGTGAAGAGTGACGACGGAATCGCCCCCCGCTTCTGGCCGGGTGTCGCCCACTGGAGCGTCAGCTCATGTCCGCCTCCGCCCTGGAAGAACAGGAGTTCGAAGGCATGCCGCCCCGCCTCGAGGCGCACCTTCCCGTCCTTCGTCTGGGGCGCGTGGGTGTTGTCGTTGTCGACCACCACCTTGCCATCGATCCACAGCTGCGAACCATCATCCGAGTTGAGCCAGAAGTCGTACTCCCCCGAGGTCGGGATCGCGATCATGCCCCGAAACCGGAGACCGAAATTCGAATCCCGCTTCGCCATCGAGGTCGTGATCTGGTCCGTGATCCCGGAGGCGACCGGCGTGGCATCGGCGAGCTGACGGCATTGGTTGAAGCTGCCCTCGACAAGCTCCCACTTGAGGCCCGGCACCGGGGCGACCGCCGCGGTGGCAGCGGCGGCCATCTGATCCCGCAACAGGTAGGTGGCGATGTCGATCGCCTCGGATTCCGAGAGACCGAGATCCGGCATCCGTCCGCCAGCGCGGTGGGCCACCGGATTGCGGAGGAATCGGACGAGTTCCCCGGCTGGATATTTCCGGGAGAGATCCCCGAGCGGCACGGCGTTTTCCTGGGCTTTCCGGAGGGCGTCCGGACCCGACTCGGCGGCGTCGAAGGGCGCATGGCAGGCCACGCAGCCGACGGTGTGGTAGAGGAGGCGCCCCTTCTCGGCCCGGGCCGGATCGGCACTGACCCCTTGGATCTCCCCGGCGGGCTGGAGGGACACGAGATACTGGGCGAGGGCTTCGGCGGCCTCCTTCTGACGGGCCGCCGGCAGACCGTGCAGCGCGTGCGGCATCGTCGTGCCGGGCTTCATGGCCGACGGGTTCGAGAGCCAGGTCACCAGTCCGTGGGGCGGCAGACGGAGCCCCTCGGCTCCGAGACGGGGTGCGGCGCCCGTCCCAAGACGCGTCACGACCGCATCGGGCGCGGCATGGCAGGCCGTGCAGTGGAGTTCCCCGAGCAGGACCTCGCCCGGATCGATCCCGGGCGCCATGGGCGCCGGCAGGGTCACGGCGGCGGCCGTTCCTCCCACCAGGGCCGTGAGCAGCCCGAGGCTCCGCGAGAGTCGGGGCCAGGGGGAGGAACGGCGTGACGTCACCAGTATGGATCCGTGCCGGAAGGAGGAGTCGTGTTCAACCCGTGGGAGCATGGCCAAAACGCTATCGACCAGCCCGCCCACGGGTCAACGTCGCGCACCGGAATCCTCCAGGGCTGGGTCCTGCAGGGAGGCGGACGAGGAATTCCAGGAGGGGTCTCCGCCGAATGTTACAGACGGGCCGTTGTGGCCCGCAGCCCCTCACGGGTAGGCTTCACCCTCCGATGCTGCTCGCCACCACCACCGATCCCGGTGCCCTGACCCTGGTGCTCCTCGCGATCGCCGTCGCTCTCGCCCTTGGGTTCGAGTTCGTGAACGGGTTCCATGACACCGCCAACGCGGTCGCAACCGTCATCTACACCAACACCCTGACCGCGACACCCGCCGTGGTGTGGTCGGGGATCCGGAACCTGATCGGCGTGCTCACCTCCTCGGGAACGGTCGCCTTCGGCATCGTGGCGCTTCTTCCGGTGGAGCTGGTCCTCAACGTGGGAACCCTCGCCGGATTCGCGATGGTCTTCTCCATCCTGATGTCGGCGATCGCCTGGAACCTCGGCACCTGGTGGCTCGGCCTGCCGGCCTCGAGCTCCCACACCCTGATCGGATCCATCCTCGGGGTGGGCATTGCCAATTCCCTGATGGGCACCTCCCACTCCGTGACCGATGGCGTCAACTGGTCCAAGGCCCAGGATGTGATGCTGGGTCTCCTCATCTCCCCTGCCCTGGGGTTCGCGATCGCGGCCCTGCTGCTGATCCTGCTCAAGGTGGCGCTCCGCAACCCCGGACTGTTCAGGGCTCCCGAGCCCGGGAAGAAACCGCCGGGCTGGATCCGCGGGATCCTCATGACCACCTGCACCGGCGTCAGTTTCGCCCACGGGTCGAACGACGGACAGAAGGGGATAGGACTGATCGTCCTGATCCTCGTCGGACTCCTCCCCGGCACGTATGCCCTGAACCTCTCGGCGGACCGATCCGCCCTCACGGGATTGGTCCAGGACGCCACCCAGCTGGCCGACACCTTCCGGGTCGAGGCCAGGGGGACTCCGATGACGGGCCCCGAGGCGACCCGGACACTCTCGGCCTACCTGAAGCCCTTGGCCGAGACGTCCCCGCGCACCTTTGCGGCCCTGGCCACCACCTGCGATGCCATCACGGCCCAGCTGAGGCCCCTCGGAACCCTTGCGGATCTGCATCCGACGAACCGGGCCCGTCTGCGGACCGACCTCTACCTGGTCTCGAAGGCCATCCATCGGCTGGATGCGGAAGGCCATCGGAAGGGGGCGTCCCCGATCCACGCCACGGAGCTTCGGTTCGCCTCCCATGCGGAGTCCCTGACCCAGTTCATCCCGAAATGGGTCCAGGTCTCGGTGGCCCTCGCACTGGGGCTGGGAACGATGATCGGCTATCGGCGGATCGTGCGGACGGTGGGCGAGAAGATCGGGAAGGACCACCTCACCTACGCCCAGGGCGCCACGGCCGAGGCGGTCGCCATGGCGGCCATCCTGACCGGTGACCATCTCGCGCTCCCGGTGAGCACGACCCATGTGCTGTCGTCGGGCATCGCCGGCACCATGGCCGCGAACGCCTCCGGGCTGCAGGCCGGGACGGTCCGGAACATCCTCCTCGCCTGGGTGCTCACCCTGCCGGTCTGCATCTTCCTCGGCGCCCTGCTCTTCGCGGCGGCCCTCAACCTGGGTGCGCTCGTCTTCGGTGGATAAAGGCTGGTGTTCCGACGCCACCGGCGGACTCTTTCCCGGACCGCCACACCGGAAACCCCAACCGCGCCCGCCACCCCATGAAGATCCGCCGCATCCTCGCCCACCGTGTGGAACTCCCGCTCCACGAGACCACCTACAACTGGTCGGGCGGCAAGTCGGTCACCGTGTTCGACAGCACGATCATCGGGGTCGAGACCGACACGGGCCACATCGGCTACGGCGAGGTCTGTCCCCTCGGCCCGTTCTACCTGCCCGCCTACGCCGACGGCGTCCGGGCGGGACTCCGTGAGCTCGGACCGCATCTGATCGGCGAGGACCCGCGACAGCTGGTCCGACTCAACCGTCGGATGGATGCGGTGCTCAAGGGACACCCCTACGTGAAGAGCGGCATCGACATCGCCTGCTGGGATCTCCTCGGGCAGTCCAGCGGACTTCCCGTGTGCGAGCTCCTCGGGGGACGGTACGGCGAGGACGTCCATCTGTACCGGGCCATCTCGCAGGATTCACCGGAGGCCATGGCCGACAGCGTCGCCGGCTACCGGGCCGAGGGCTACCGACGCTTCCAGCTGAAGGTGGGGGGCGACCCGGACGTCGACATCGCGCGGATCCGAGCCGTCGCGGCGAAGCTCCAGCCGGGCGACCGCCTGGTGGCCGATGCCAACACCGGCTGGATCCAGCACGAGGCCATCCGGGTGGCGAACGCGGTGCGCGACATCGACGTCTACATCGAACAGCCCTGCCTGACCTACGAGGAGTGTCTCGCGGTGCGTCGACAGATCCCGCAGCCGTTCGTCCTCGACGAGACGATCGACGACCTCGGGATCCTGCTCCGGGCGCGATCGGATCTGGCGATGGACGTGGTGAACCTGAAGATCAGCAAGCTGGGCGGATTGACGAAGATCCGTCAGGCCCGGGATCTCTGCGTGAGCCTGGGGATCGGCATGACGCTGGAGGATTCGTGGGGTGGGGACATTGCGACGGCGGCGATCGCACATCTGGCGCAGAGCACGCCGCCGGAGTTCCTGTTCAGCACGACGGACTTCAACAGCTACGTGACGGTGAGCACCGCCGAGGGCGCGCCCGAGCGGGTGGACGGCCGCATGGCCGCCTCCACCGCCCCCGGCCTGGGCATCCACCCCCGCCCCGAGGTCCTCGGCGCCCCGGTGTTCACCGTCGGGTAGGCCGGCCCCCGGTCCCGACCGCCGACCCGAGCCGGATGCTTGCCGGGATGGAGGGCGGTGTGGACTACTGGGCGGACCATGCCAGGCCGCCGATCGTCCCCACTGCTCCCCCTCGCCGCCACCCTCCTCGCGGCAGGATGCGTTCCCCTCGCCCACCGAGTGACTCCTCCCATCCCCGCCCCCTCCTACCCCGTCAGCACCCTCACCAACACGGTCGACACCTACCACGGCCAGACCGTCGCCGATCCCTACCGCTGGCTCGAGGATGAGAACGGGGAAGCCACCCGGGCCTGGGTCGAGGCCGAGAATGCCGTCACCTTACGCTACCTCGAGCAGCTCCCCCAGCGTGAGACGCTCAAGCGCCGCCTGACCGAACTGTTCGAGTTCGACCGCTACGGCGTGCCCTACAAGGAGGGCGCGAACTACTTCTTCACCCGCAACCTGGGCCTGCAGAACCAGAGCGTCCTCTACGTCGCCCCCGCCCTCCAGGCCGAGCCCCGGGTGCTGCTCGATCCCAACACCCTTGCGAAGGACGGCACCGTCGCCCTCAAGGGCTACTTCCCAAGCGACGACGGCTCCCGCCTGGCCTACGCGCTCTCCGTCGCCGGATCCGACTGGGAGGAATGGCACGTCCGGAACGTCGAGACCGGCCAGGACACCGGCGACGTCCTGAAGTGGGTCAAGTTCTCCGGCTGCGGCTGGACCGCCGACGGTTCCGGGTTCTTCTACTCCCGCTACGACGCCCCGCCCGAGGGCAAGTCCCTCAGCAAGGTCAACGAGTTCCAGAAGCTCTACTTCCACCGACTCGGCACCCCGCAGGCCGACGACACCCTGGTCCACGAGCGGAAGGACCATCCCAACTGGGGCCTCACCGGCGTGACCACCGAGGACGGACAGTATCTCATCATCCCCGTCACCCAGGGCACCGACACCCGGAACCGGGTCCACCTGAAGGATCTGAAGGCCCCGGACGCCAAGGTCGTGCCGCTACTCGACGACTTCGACGCGAGCTACAACTTCGTCGGCAACCAGGGCCCGGTCCTGTACTTCCTGACGGATCTCAACGCCCCGCGGGGACGTCTCATCGCGGTCAATGTCCACCATCCCGAGCGCTCGGCCTGGAAGGAGATCCTCCCGCAGGGTGCGGCCACGCTGGAGACGGTCCGGATGGTGGGCGGTCGGTTCGTGGCCCTGTACCTCGCGGACGCCAAGAGCGTCGTGAAGCTCCATCGGCTGGACGGCTCCTTCGAGAAGGAGCTGCCCCTTCCGGGCATCGGCACCGCGGCCGGGTTCTCGGGACGTCAGACGGCGCAGGAGACGTTCTTCAGCTTCTCGTCGTTCACCGCCCCGACCCAGGTGCTGCGGTACGACTTCGCCCGGGGCGAGACGACGGTCTGGAAGTCGCCCACGGTGAAGTTCAATCCCTCGGACTACACGACCCGACAGGTCTTCTACACGAGCAAGGACGGCACCCGGGTGCCGATGTTCCTGAGTCATCGGAAGGACCTCGACCTCCGGAGGAAGAACCCGGTGCTGCTCTACGGCTACGGCGGATTCAACATCTCGCTCACGCCGTCGTTCTCCCCGGCGAACCTGCTCTGGATGGAGAATGGCGGCATCTACGCGGTGCCGAACCTGCGGGGCGGCGGGGAGTATGGGGAGGACTGGCACCAGGCCGGGACGAAGCTGCGGAAGCAGAACGTGTTCGACGACTTCATCGGCGCCGCCGAACACCTGGTCGCCGAGAAGATCACGGAGCCACGTCGGCTCGCGATCTCCGGTGGCAGCAACGGCGGCCTGCTGGTGGGGGCCTGCATGACGCAGCGGCCCGACCTCTTCGGTGCCTGTCTGCCGGCGGTGGGGGTCCTCGACATGCTTCGGTTCCACCGGTTCACGATTGGCTGGGCGTGGGTGAGCGACTACGGCAGCAGCGACAATGCCGACGAGTTCAAGGCCCTGTACGCGTATTCGCCCTACCACAACCTGCGTCCGGGCGTGTGCTATCCGCCGACGCTGGTGACCACGGGCGACCACGACGATCGCGTCGTGCCCGCGCACAGCTTCAAGTTCGCCGCGCGCCTCCAGGCGGTGCAGTCATGTGCCAACCCGGTCCTGATCCGGATCGAGACCAAGGCCGGCCACGGGGCCGGGAAACCCACGACGAAGATCATCGAGGAGAGCGCCGACCGGCTGGCCTTCATCTCCTACTGGCTGGGGGCGGGGAAACGCTGAGGGCGGGAGCGGGGGGGCTCACACGGGGACGCGGAGACGCGGAGGAAGGGCGGGGAGAAGACGGGAGGATCGGATCGGGCGCGGCAGCGCGCCTCCCCGGTAGGGATGGGGTCCCTCCCGTCCCCATCTGGACCCGCGAGATTCGTGCGGATCCATGGGATGAGCCGGGTTGGTCTGACACGAGAGAGGATCCCGTCTTCCGTCACGGGTCCGCAACGCGTGGTGGATTGAAATGGGGACCTGAGGGACCAGGTCCCTACCACGCAAATCGACAGCTACCAACCGCGTGGGCGCTCCCGCGCCCAGTGATGCAGGGCACTGCATCACCCACCGGGCCAACTCCATCCCCCGCCCCCACCACGGCATCGCTCATGCGCTCCAGCGGGTCCGGATCTCCGCAGTCCCGCAACAGCGGGACCGCCGTGGGTGGGTGGACCAGTGCTCTGGGCCACTGGGTGCATCCGATGCACCCACCTTCCCGAGGGCTCACCTGCTTCCCAGGTCCCAGCACCACCCGGCAGCCAGTCCCAGGTACGCCCACACCTCGCTCCGTGGGCGCTCCCGCGCCCAGTGATGCAGGGCACTGCATCACCCACCCTCGCAGGCCGATGGCCTGCTGCCCCGTCTGACCCCCGCCTCTCTCTGCCTCGCCCTACCTCCTCCGTCCTCTCTCTCCGCGCCTCCGCGTCCCCGTGTGAGTCCCCTCCCCCCTCACGCCAGGACCTGACGGATGACCTCGCCATGCACGTCGGTCAGTCGGCGGTCGGCGCCATTGTGACGGAACGTCAGGCGTTCGTGATCGAGCCCCAGCAGATGCAGCACCGTGGCATGGAAGTCGTAGGTCGTGGTGATGTCGTGTGCCGCCTTCCACGACCACTCGTCGCTCTCGCCGTGGGCCACGCCCGGACGCACCCCGGCCCCGGCCATCCACCCCACGAAGGTGCCGCCGTTGTGGTCGCGACCCTCGCTGCTCTGGGCGAAGGGCATTCGGCCGAACTCCGTGTTCCACAGCACCAGCGTGTCCTCCAGCAACCCCCGGGCCCTCAGATCGGTCAGCAGTGCGGCGATCGGCTGGTCGGTCGCCGCACACATCGGGGGCAGCTCCTTCACGATGTTCGCGTGGTTGTCCCAGTTCCCGGTCGGCCCCCCCGCCCCGCTCCAGACCTGCACGAACCGAACGCCCCGTTCCACCAGCCGACGCGCCAGCAGACACCGACGACCGAAGTTCTCGGTCACCGCGTTGTCGAGCCCGTACAGCCGTCGGGTCGCCTCCGTCTCGCCTTCCAGTGCGAACACCTCGGGCGCACTCAGATGCATCCGGGCCGCCAGCTCATAGGCCTGGATCCGCGACTCGAGCCGGGAATCCGTCGGATGCGCCTCCTGGTGGCGGCGATTCAACCCCTGCAGCACGGCCAGACCGTCCTGGTCCGACGCCGGCGTGATGTACCGGGCCGAGGGCGGCGCGGAGAGATCGCTGAGCAGGAACCCGTTGGAGCCGCCCGGACCCGAGCCCGAGGCGTCCGCGGCCCGGCTCTGGATCACCGTTCCCTGGAACGAGACGGGCAGGAACCCGGAGCTGAAGTTCCCGCGGCCGTTGTAGGGCAGGCCCTTGGCGTCGGGCAGGACGACGAAGGCCGGCAGGTTGTCGCTCTCCCGTCCCAGCGCGTAGCTGGTCCAGGCCCCGAGGCACGGGAACCCCGGCAACAGGAAGCCCGTGTTCATCAGGTAGCTGCCCGGGCCATGGACGTTCGTCCGCGACTGCATCGCCATGAGGAAGGCGAGGTCGTCGACACAGCGCGACAGATGGGGCAGCACGCTGCTGACCCAGCGACCGGACTGGCCGTGTTGACGGAACTCGAACGGTGGCTTGAGCACCTTGCCCGGCTCGCTGGTGGGCGCCTCGACGCGGACTCCCTTGCCGGGGTCGAATGCCTCGCCGGCATGGCGGAACAGCGCGGGCTTGTGATCGAACAGGTCCATCTGGCTGGCCCCGCCGTTCATGAACAGCTGGATCACCCGCTTGGCGCGCGCTGGATGTGGCGACGGACGGGCCCCGGAACCGGCTTCGCCCCCCAGCAGACGCTCCGCTCCGAGGAGCTGCGCCAGGGCCACGCTGCCGAACCCGGCCCCGAGCCGACCGAGGAATTCGCGTCGGGTCGGGATCGGACCGGGTCTCTGGAGGGGGAAGGCCATCTCAGTCCACGAAGACGAACTCGTTGGCGTTGAACAGCAGTCGACACCCCGCCGCGAGGCCGTGTCGGCGGGCGTAGGCGACCAGCTCCCGGAGCTCCTCCGATGCGGCGGGGCGCCCGAGCGTCAGCACGACGGCCCGGCCGATCCGGGACTCCACGGTGCCGGGCTCCGTCTCGAGCCGAGACGCCAGGTGCTCGGCCTGGCGGGCGACGAGGGCGTTGTTCCAGAGAGCCAGGGCCTGCTGCACCGTGACGCTGTTGTTGCGCACCGCGGTGAGCTGGTCGCCCGCCGGACAGTCCAGCGCGTCCATGAACGGATCCGGCAGCGTGCGGAAGAGGAACCGGTAGACGCTCCGACGCCCCCCGGCGGCGGAGTCGAGGTCGAATCGGGTGTAGTCGACCCGCGGCGTGACGTGGATCCCAGGCTGGAGATCGAACTGCATGTCGCCCGGACCGCCCATCCGGAAGTCAAGCCGACCGCTGGCCAGCAGCATCGCGTCCCGGACGCACTCGGCATCGAGCCGGATCGGGCTCCGATGCGCGAGCAGGCGGTTGTCGGGATCCGGATCCCCTGCCCCGGACCGGGTCGTCCGCACGGACTGTCGGTACGTGGCGCTGGTGACGATCAGCCGATGCAGGGCCTTCAGCGAACCGCGGGCCTCGTCGCGGAACCACACCGCCAGCCAGTCGAGGAGCTCGGGATGGGTTGGCGCGCTGCCCATCCGGCCGAAGTCGTTCGGGGTGTCGACGAGGCCCCGTCCGAAATGGTGGTGCCACACGCGGTTGACGATCGAGCGCCAGACCAGCGGGTTGTCGGGGGACACCAGCCATCCGGCGAGAAGGGCGCGTCGTGCCCCTTCCTCGGCCCCGTCCGGGACCCGGTAGCGCGCCGGCAATGCGGCCACGCAGGAGAGGGCTCCTGGACCCACCTCGTCGCGCGGCTGGGTGATCTCGCCGCGGTTCAGGACATGGATCGGACGCGGGTTCAACGAGGGACGCAGGCTGCCATCGGGATCGAAGTCTGCGGCAGCCGCGTAGACCAGCGACGGCGTCGGCAAGGCGGCGAGCTCCCGGCGGAGATCCTCGCGGAGGACGTGGCCCGCGAGACGGGTCCACTGCTCCGGGGTCCAGGACGACGGCTCCCGATGCGCCCACGCGGAGAATTCCGCCGGGATGGCCCGGTGGGGTCCAGGCGCACCCGTGGTCGTGAGACGGAACCGACCGATGAGATGTCCACCGCCGTGCAGCTGGTGGAGCACGAAGGCGATTGTGGTGCCCGGCGGGAATTCACACGCCTCCTTCAGTTCGAAGAGGGCCCGGTGCGCCTTCCCCTCCTCCGGGTGGATGCCCCAGGCGGTCTTCTCGTCTCCGTCCAGCGCGTGGGCGATGGTCCAGCCCTCCTGGTTGAAATCGGCGGTCGGATTCACCAGCGCCACGACCCGGGGTGCTCCGCCGTCGGGAGGATGGGCCAGGACCCGGAACTCGCTCAGGTGGAGATTCCCATTGAGCGACTGGCGGCCCGGCCCCTGGAACGGCAACGACGCGTCGGGAAGGAGCTCCAGCTGGATCGCAGTCACGCGACCCGACGGAGCCGGCGCCAGCACGGTGTAGGTGTCGCGCTCGGGGGTTGTCCCGGACGCGAGGAAGGATCCATCGGCCTGGCGCGTGAGCACGCCGGTGGCGGTCGGGATGTGGGTCTGCGTCGCGAGTTCCTGCCACTCGACCGGCGCGGTGACGTTGCGGACACGCCAGGCATCGACAGCCGCCCGGGTGGTGGCGGCGTGCAGGAGATTCGAGTCGCCCCGGTCGAGCTGCCGACGCCGATGCAGCAGTTCCTGACGCCGTCGATGCACATCAGGATCCGGGTCGAACACCCGGTTGGCGCGTTCGACGCCCGAGAACACCGCTTGGAGGGCGTAATAGTCACGCTGCGGGATGGGATCGAACTTGTGGTCGTGGCAGCGGGCGCAGTGGACGGTCGAGCTGGTGAAGACGCTCATCACCGTCGCCAGCATGTCGTCCCGGTCGAGATACCGGCCGATCTGACGGTCCAGGGTGTCCTCCCGGATGTCGCGGAGGGAGCTCTCATCCCATGGACCGGCGGCGATGAACCCGAGGGCCACCGTGGCGAAGGGATCCTCCGGGAAGAGGACGTCCCCGGCGACCTGGGCCTGGACGAACCGGGTGTAGGGCATGTCGGCGTTGAACGCCTGGATGAGCCAGTCGCGGTAGGGCCAGGCATTGGACCGGATGCGGTCCTGGTCATGTCCATGCGTCTCGGCGAAGTGGGCGGCATCCATCCAATGCCGGGCCCACCGCTCGCCATGCCGGGGCGAGGCGAGGAGGCGTTCGACCTCCCGGGCGTAGGCCACCGAGGGGTCCACGGCACAGGCGCTTTCGAAGGCGTCGAGCTCCTCGGGTCGCGGCGGGAGGCCGACGAGGTCGTAGCTGAGGCGTCGGAGCTGGGTCCGGGCCGGGGCCTCTGGTGCACGTGGGAGGCCTGCGGGGAGGATCCGTGCCTGGATGAAGGCATCGATCGGGTTTCCGACCGGTCGGCCCGGGACGGTCGGGGGCCTGGGGAATCCGAGAGGCTGGTAGGCCCAGTGGGCGGCGTCGGGCGGCGCGGCCTGGGTGGCGACCCCGAGGCACAGCGCCGCCCCGAGGGCGGCGGTTCTGGACCAGCTCGACGTCATGGAGTGTCGACAAACCTGCCCCGGGGTCCCTTCTGCGAGAAGGGAGGAATTTCGAATTCCACGGTCCGGAACGCTGGGCCGGGTGTGGTGCCGTCCGACACTTCAGTTTCGACGCCGCTTCGGACGCGGCCCCAGCTCGGTCAGGTTGATCGGACGGAAGCCCAGTCCATACGCGGGCGACTCCTTCCTCAGGCCGAGTTCCGGACGGTCCGGATCCACCAGCAGGGGGTCCGCGATCACGGAGTCGACGTCCTGTCCCCGCGCGCGCCAGGCGGACCAGTCCTTGCCGGCAAACCGGTAGGCTGCCGTGTCGGCCCCCAGGCGGGGATCGAACCAGACGTTGCGGTTGCTCAGGAACTCGTTCGTGGTGCCCTTCCAGCTGCTGCCCAGGAAGGTGCCGGAGTTGGCGATCACCACGTTGTTCGTGAACCAGAACGACCGGTGCGGCTCCTCCCGGGTGCGCATGACCGAGTGGTTCCGGTTCCACGCCAGCAGATTGTTCCGGATGACGTTGTCGCGCCCGTAGTGTTGGTGGAACCCGGCGTCCTTGCAGGCATGGCCCACGTTGTTCTCCACCACGATTCCCGTGCTGCCCTCGTCGGTGTACATCGCCCAGCCGCCATACCGGTAGCTGTCGACAAACCGGAAGACGTTGTTGCGGATCACGGTCCCGGCCTGGGGTCCCAGGGTGTAGAACCCACCCATGTCGCTCAGCCGCCCCTGCCCCACCCGCTCGACGAGGTTGTACTCGATGAGGTTCGCCCGACAGGGGGTCTCCTCATAGCCCCAGTTCCAGCCGATCGAGATGCCGGTGTAGTAGAGATCCGCGATGTGGTTGTGCGCGATGCGGTTGGTCCCCGTCTGGAAAAGGATGACGCCACAGCCCGGCGCGAAGATGCGCCCGAGGCGCACCACCTCGTTGTCGGTCACCACATGGGAATGGCAGGCGTCCAGGGCCGAGGGATCACGATCCCCGGGCTCACCGATCCGGATCCCACCCGCGCCAAGATCCCGGACCGTGTTGCCGACCACGCGCCATCGCTGGGACCCGCGGCCGAGATCGATGCCATAGCCTCCCAGGTTTGCGACGGTGCAGTCCTCGAGCCGACATCCCACCGCATGCGTTGCCCGGAATCCCCCTCGGATCGGTACCGCGGACTGAGGGGAGATCATTCCATCGGCAGGCACGTCGTAGTCGGCATCGGAGAAGGTCAGTCCGGAGAAGGTCACCCCCATGACCGGACGTCCCCGGGCGACATCCCCCTCGACGTTCACCAGCTCCCGGAGTCGTGGCGCAACGACGGTCGCGCGGTTGGGATCAAGGCCTTTGGGCGCGAGATAGCTGAGCCGCCCCGAGGTGCGGTCGAGGTACCACTCTCCCGGGACATCGAGGGCCTCCGGGACATTCTCGACCCAGTAGCGGGCGTCTGGCTCATCCATCCAGTACGGACGCGGCCCACCCGGCAGCTGCGCGACGTGGGCGAGGGTGTCCACCCCGCGGATCGGCAGCTGGAGATCGGTCCACTTCATCAGCAGGATCACCCGGGCGTCTGGGAGCTGCATCCACCGGGGATCGATGTCGCCGGGGCGGAACGGAAGGGTGATCGGGGACTGCTCTCCGAGCCGACCCGTGGCGTGGGAGAATCCCTCGTTCGGGGTCCGTGCCCGCTGGGCCCGTCGGCCGTCGACGAACAGCTGGTGGAAGTACCATCGCCCGGCCGACACCTCGGGAATCGTCGTCGTCCAGAGTCCGGGCCGGGTCGGGTCCCGCTGCCATCCGCGCAGGCGGATCCCCCCCGACAGGACCGCCGAGCCGGGAACCCGGGCCCGCAGCGTCAGACCGGAATCCTCGGGTGTCAGGTGGAGCGGCTCCTCGAGCTCATGCCGGCCACGTCCGAACTCGAGGATGACCGGTTCGGAAGGCTGGGCCGCCTTCAGGACCCGCGCCGCCCGAAGGCCGGCAACTGCGGATCGGAACGGACGCCTCCGGCTGCCATCACCGTCGTCGCGTCCCTCCACCTCGACCCGCACGGTGGCGGCTTGCAGGGACAGCACGGGCAGGAGCAGGAACAACGGGAACCAACGCATGGGACTCGGACGCCACCCACCCCCGCTGGCATTCGAGGGTCCTCGGAGGATTGTGGTGGAGCAGGTCGACCCTGGATCTCGGTTTTGGTGGTGGTCGGATTCCGGGGCCGATTGCAGGCTTCCAAGGTGCACACCATGGCGAACGACATCCCTCGACGCCCCCTTCACGCGATCGACTTCCGGGACTGGAACCGAAGATGGCTGAAGGACGCACTCATTCTCCTCGGAGCCTTGTTTCTCCTCCGGGTTGAAACCCAGGCGGCAGGGTCGGGTCCCGGAACAACTCCAACCGGCCACGAACCCCGGCCGCCGAACATCCTGCTGATCGTGTCCGATGACCAGGCGTGGACGGACTATGGCTTCATGGGACATCCGGTCCTGCGGACCCCGAACCTCGACCGTCTGGCCTCCCGTTCCCTCTGCTTCACCCGGGGCTATGTGCCGTCGAGCCTCTGCTGTCCCAGTCTGGCCTCCCTGATCACCGGACGCTTCCCACACCAGCAGGGCGTGGTCTGCAACGACCCTCCGCGGCCCACCGGGATGCCGCAGGCGGAGTTTTACCGAAGCGAGGCGTTCCGGTCGGGACGTGCCCGGCTGTCGTCGTTCCTGGAACAGGTCCCCACCCTACCCCGACTCCTCCAGGACCGCGGCTACCTCAGCTTCCAGAGCGGCAAGTGGTGGCAGAACGACTTCACGAAGGGTGGGTTCACGCACGGCATGACCCGTGGGGACCGGCATGGCGACGCCGGTCTGGAGATCGGTCGGAGGACGCTGAAGCCCATCGAGGACTTCGTGACGGCTGCGGAACAGGCCGGCCGCCCCTGGCTGGTGTGGTACGCCCCGATGCTCCCGCATGACCCGCACACGCCGCCGGATCGCTTCCTGGACCGCCATCGCGCGACGAATCCGTCCCTGCCTGTGGCCCGGTACCACGCCATGGTCGAGTGGTTCGACGAGACCTGCGGACAGCTGCTGGGGTTTCTCGAGCAGCGGGGTTCGGATCGCCACATGATCGTGGTCTACCTGGCCGACAACGGCTGGATCACCGATCCCCAGACCGGCCGCTACGCCGCCCGGTCGAAGCAGAGCCCCTACGACGGTGGCGTGCGGACACCGATCCTGGTGGGCTGGCCGGGGCACATCGAACCCCGACGCGATGACGTCCATCCCGTCTCAAGCCTCGACGTCCTGCCCACGCTGCTCCGGATGGTTGGCACACCGGTCCCGGCGGGCCTGCCGGGACAGGATCTCCTCGACCGTCGGGCGGTGCGTCGACGCCAGGCCGTCTTCGGCGAATGCTTCACGCACGACGCGGTGGATCTCGACCGGCCGGAGTCGGGTCTCCGGTGGCGGTGGATCGTCGACGGTTCCTGGAAGCTGATCGTGCCGGCGCCCTGGAATGAGCCGGGCGGTCGGGTGGAACTCTACCGGGTGTCGACGGATCCGCTGGAACTCGAGGACCTGGCGGACCGGGAACCCCGACGGGTACGGCGCCTGCGTGAGACGCTGGAGGGATGGTGGAATCCCACGCCGTGACCCAACGGGAAGCCCATCGCCCGGCGAGGCCGGGATCGGGGACTGCGGCACACACATCAGGAATTCCTGTAACCCGCCTGCGGGTTGACCTCCGCTGCACCAGCACCAATTCTACCCCCATGCCGATCAGCTTCATCAGGGCCCTTGTCGCCCTCCTGACCGCCCTGCTCGTGCCAATGCCGGGTCTGGGCTCGATCACCGCGGTGGACTCCTCCCACCTGCCGTCGGACCTCCCCGCCCTCGAGGCCTACATCGCGACCCACCCCACGAACAACCTGGCCCTGATCCGGACCGCGCTCGAATACCACAACCAGGCGGCGTTCGGCGGCAAGGCGGCCAGGAAGCTCATCCAGCAGACCAAGGACTGTCTCGAGAAGGTGCTGGCCGTGGAGCCGAGGAACGCGTTTGCCAAGGCCCTCCTCGGGAGCGCCGTGGTGGTCAGCGCCCGGGAACCCTTCTGGCCCGGGGCGAAGATCAAGCGGGTGCGGGACGGGATCGTGATCATGGACGAGGCGATCGCCATGAACCCCGACGACGCCGATGCCCGGTTCACGCGGGCGAGCAACAACCTCTTCCTCCCGGGCTTCTTCGATCGACGGGATGTGGTGGAGGAGGATTTCCACTGGCTCCAGAGCCGGGCGGATCGGGGCGAGTTTCCGGTCCAGTTCCGCCAGTACGTGTTCCTCTACCACGGTCTCGCCCGCAAACGATGGGACGAAAAGGAGCGGGCCGAGAGGCTTTGGAAGGCCGGGCTCGCCATCGATCCCAGGACCAAGGTCGCAGAAGAGATCCGGAAGGAGCTGGCGGGAAAGACAGCGCTCAGCATCCTCGACAAGGAATGAGCAACACCGCCACGCGCCGACGACGCCCCGAGGTCGAGACCCTGATCTCCGAACGCCGGATCAAGCGCCGCATCGAGGAACTGGCCGGATTGCTCAACCGCGACTACGCCGGACGCGAGGTCGTCCTGGTCCCCCTCCTGAACGGGGCCATCGTCTTCGTGGCCGACCTCATCCGGCACCTCGACTTCCCCGTGTTCCTCGACTGCATCGGGGTGTCGAGCTACGGGAGCCGCACCGTCCCGGAGGGGCTGGTGTTCACCAAGGAGCTCCGGATCGGCATCCGGAAGCGGGAGGTGATCGTGATCGACGACATCCTCGACACCGGCCGAACCCTGAAGGCCGTCCACCGCCGGCTCCAGGCCCTCAAGCCCGCGAGCCTCCGGACCTGCGTCCTTCTCGACAAACCCTCCCGGCGCCAGGTCCCGTTCGAGGCCGACTACATCGGGTTTACGATCCCCGACCACTTCGTCGTGGGCTACGGCCTGGATTTCGACGAGCGGTACCGGAACCTCCGCTACCTGGGACGCCTCAACACGGAGACCAGTACCGGCTCCAAGGCATGAGCGGAACCGAGTCCATACCGACCCAGGACGTCGTCGTCCACCTCTGGAGCTACTTCAAGGACCTCGCCGGGGCCTCCCAGCTGACCGTGAAGGTGCCGACGGGATCCTCCCTCGAACGGGTTCTCGATGAGGTCTACCGAAGGCATCCAAAGCTGAGGGCGCTCCGTCAGTCGACCCTGCTCGCGGTCGGGGTGGAGTACCAGGGCGCCTCCTATGGGGTCCGGCCGGGGGACGAGGTCTCCCTGTTCCCACCGGTGCAGGGCGGCTGAGCCTTTCCCCTTCCCGCCGATCGGGTCCACGGCCCACCCTCGGCCATGGCCTTGTCCGCTGATCTCCAGACCCGACTGCGTCGGGTCCGGCTGTTCCTGTGCGATGTCGACGGTGTCCTGACCGACGGGACGGTCCTGATGGGTACCGGGGTGGAGAAGAAGGTGTTCGAGATCCGTGACGGCTTCGGCCTGCGCCTGATGCAGAGCGTGGGGATCCGCGTGGGCTGGATCTCCGCCCGGCCCTCGCCCGCGACCACCGAGCGGGCCAACGACCTGAAGATCGACTTCCTGCGACAGAGTCCCGAACTGAAGGTCGACAGCATCCAGACGCTGCTCGGCGAAGTCGGACTGGGCTGGGACGACATCGCCTACATGGGCGACGACGTCATCGACATCGGCGCACTGCGTCGGGCCGGGTTCTCGGCCGTGCCGGCGGATGCCCGACCGGAGGCCAAGGCCGTGGCCCACCACGTCTGCCAGGCCGGTGGCGGACGCGGCGCCGTGCGCGAGGCGGTGGAACTCGTCCTCAAGACCCAGGGCCTCTGGGAGACCGCGATCGCCAGGTACGCCGCCTGAGACAAGGACATGAACATCGCGGCCCTCCAGATGGACATCGCGTGGGAGGATCGTCCCGCCAACCACGAACGGGTCCGCTCCCTCGCTTCCGGACTGCAGGGTCTTGGAGGCGGGCTGCTGGTCCTGCCCGAGCTCTTTGCCACCGGATTCAGCATGGAGACCGGGCGGACGCGACCCGGACCCGCTTGGGAGGACGCGCTGCTGCTGTCGGACCTCGCCCGACAGACGGGGGCACTCGTGATCGGGGGCACCGTCGGGGACCGCGCCGGTCACCTGCACAACGAGGCGCTGGCCGTTGGACCTACGGGCGAAACCCTTGCCCGCTACGCCAAGATCCACCCCTTCGGCCCCGCCAACGAGGGCGCCGCCTATCGGGCCGGCGCCGAGGTTGTGGTGGTCGACTGGGCCGGGCACCGGATCTGTCCGCTCATCTGCTACGACCTCCGGTTCCCGGAGGTGTTCCGGCTGGGGCTCGACAAGGGCGCCACGCTGTTCGTCGTGATCGCCTCGTGGCCGGCCCGACGCGCCCAGCACTGGCTCACGCTCCTGCAGGCCCGGGCGATCGAGAACCAGGCGTTCGTCCTCGGCGTGAACCGCTGTGGCACCGACCCGATCGGTGGGTACTCCGGCCGATCGTGTCTGGTGAGTCCCCATGGTGTGGTTGTGGCGGACGCCGGGGAGATTCCGGGGATGCTGCGAGCCACGGCCGACCCGGCACTGGTGACCCAGTGGCGGACGGAGTCCGGTCGCACGCGATCGGCGCTGGTCCTTGCCTCGACTTCACGACGCTTCCGCGTAGCGTCCCTCCATGCGCATGCGTGGGGTGGGCTGGATCGTGGGGATTCTGGGACTGTCCGGGATAGGCCAGGCGGCCGAACCCCTCCAACCCCCCGGGTTCCGCCCGACGCCCCTAGGAGTCCACGCCCTCGTGGGCGCCTGGGTTTTCACCCAGCCCGGCAGCACCTTCTCCAACGCGACCGTTGTGATCCGGGACGGACGCATCGCAGCGGTCGGCACCGAGATCACCCCGCCCCCGGATGCCCGCGTCTGGAACCTCGCTGGGCAGACCGTCTACGCCGGGTTCATCGATCCCTACCTGAGTCTGTCCAGGACCAACCGCCCGGTGACGATCGGCATGGACGAGGAGACGTCCGGGACCGGGCGCCAGGCCCGGGCGACGGAGGGAGGGGGCGGCTACCGGTTCTTCGGTGTGACGGGACAGGAGGCCGACCCGGGGCAGACCGGACCCGGCGCCAACCTCAACGCGGTGACTCCTGAGCGCCGGACGTCGCAGTCGTGGTCCCCCTCCACCAAGGATCTCGAGGACCTGCGGGAACTCGGCCTCACCGCCGGCAACATCGTCCCGACCCACGGCATCCTCCGGGGCCAGAGCGCGGTGGCGACGCTGGGTGAGGATTCCCCCGGAACGTCCCTCCTCAGTCTCGATCCCACCCGCGGTACCGCCCAGCACATCGTCTTCGAGGTCCCTGGCGGCGAGGGGGTGTTCCCGAACTCGCTCATGGGGACGATCGCAGCGATCCGACAGGCCTATTGGGATGCCCGCTGGTGGGGCGAGGCCCAGGCCGCGTTCCTGAAGAATCCCCAGTCGGCACCCCGTCCCCCGGTCAATCCCGCCCTCGAGGCCCTGCAGCTCTCGCTCGGCTCCCAGCCGGTCGTGGTTGAACCCGGCGGCGTCCTCATGGCCGAGCGGGCCCGTCACCTTGCCCAGGAACTCGGATGGTCCCCCCACCTGATCGTCGTGGCCAGCGGCGGCGAATGGCGGCGGCCCGACCTGATCGAACCCTCCCGGAACGCCTACATCGTGCCGCTCGACTTCCCGGCGCTCCCGAAATTCCCAAAGGAGGACGGATGGGAGGATGTCGACCTCGACCTCCTGCGCTCGTGGGACTGGGCCCCGGAGAACCCGGCGGTGCTGCGTCGGGCCGGGGCCACGATCGCCCTGACCACCCATGGCCTGGAGGACCGCAAGGAGTTCCGGAAGAACCTCATCGCGGCCCTCGACCGCGGGCTGAGCCCGACCGATGCCCTGGCGGCGTTGACCACCATTCCGGCGCAGTTCTGCCAGCTGGGATCCCTTCTCGGCACCCTGGAACCCGGCAAGATCGCAAACCTCACGATCTGCGATTCGAAGGGCTACTTCGACCCCGACGGCAAGGTGCTCACCGTCTGGATCCAGGGTCGCCCCTACGCCGTCGCCCCGCCCGGAGACGCCGCAGGAAGCAAGGAGACGAAGCCGAAGACGGATGCCGCCACCCCGACGGCTCAGACGGCCCCGACGGAAAAGGCCAACGCGTCCGAGAAGGAGCAGAAGGACGCTGCCAAGAAACAGGAGCTCCGGGATCTTTCACGGAAACGGATCGCCGAATCCCCCCTTGCGGGACGAGGCGCGATCACCAATCCCCCGGCACTCCTTGTCCGCGGCGCCACGATCTGGACCGGCGGACCCCAGGGGATTCTGACCAACGCCTCCATGCTGGTTCGGAACGGGCGCATCGAACAGGTCGGCACGGTGGAGTCGACCGGTCCCGTGCACGAAATCGACGGTCGAGGACTGCACGTCACACCCGGCCTCATCGACGCCCACAGCCACTCGATGATCGTAGGCGGCGTGAACGAGGGAAGCCTTCCAAGCAGCGCGATGGTGCGGATCGGCGACGTGGTGAACTCAGAGACCCCGAACATCCACCAGCAGCTCGCGGGCGGACTCACCCTCGCGAATCTCCTGCACGGCTCGGCCAATCCCATTGGAGGCCAGAACCAGGTCATCAAGCTGCGTTCGGGGGCCTCTCCCGAAGGACTCAAGTTCACCAACGCCCCGGGAGGCATCAAGTTCGCCCTCGGCGAGAACGTCAAACAGGCCAACTGGGGGGACAAGTTCACCACCCGGTTCCCCCAGACCCGCATGGGCGTGCCCACCTTCATCGGCAACCGCTTCACCGCCGCCCAGCAGTACGCCGCGACGTGGAAGTCCTGGCGCGACGGCGGCCGGACGGGACCCGCACCCCGACACGACCTCGAGCTGGAGGCCATCGTCGAGATCCTCGAGGGCACGCGGCTGATCCACTGCCACAGCTACCGACAGGACGAGATCCTGGCCTTCCTGCGCCTGATGGAGTCGTTCGGCGTCCGGGTCGCAACCCTCCAGCACATCCTCGAGGGCTACAAGGTGGCCGACGAGATTGCGCGCCACGGTGCCGGGGCCAGCGCGTTCGCCGACTGGTGGGCCTACAAGTACGAGGTGATCGACGCCATCCCCTACGCGGGCGCCCTGATGCAGGACCGCGGGGTGGTGGTGAGCTTCAACTCCGACTCCAGCGACCACGCCCGGCGCCTCAACTTCGAGGCCGCCAAGGGGATCAAATACGGCGGGATGTCGCGCGAGGCCGCCCTCAACCTCGTGACCCTCAACCCCGCCAAGCAGCTGCGGATCGACCGTTGGGTGGGATCCCTTGAATCGGGTAAGGATGCGGACTTCGTGGTCTGGTCGGGCGATCCGCTCGACTCCTCGAGCGTCTGCCTGCAGACGTGGATCGAGGGTCGACAGTACTTCAGCCGTTCCCGGGAATCCGAACGCGCGGCCTCCCTCCAGCGCGAGCGCGAGGGGCTGCTGGCCAAGGCGCGGCGGTTGTCCGGCGACGGGGGATCCGATGGAGCCAGCCCCGGCGCCCGGGAGAAGTTCTTCCGCCGAGCCCTCGAGCAGGCCCGTCACCTCGGCGTCGAGAACTGCCAAGACTGCCTCCTGCCCCGCAACCCCTGAACCCGACAAGGACCCGACCATGACCCTCCGCCCTGTCCTTCCCCTGCTCCCGCTGATCGGCTCGGCTCTCGTCGCCCTGGACACCTGCGCCGAGACTCTCCTCCTCCGGAACGCCACCCTCCACCCGATCACCGGTCCGGAGATCCCATCGGGACACCTTCTGGTGCGCGACGGCAGGATCGTCACGGTGGGCACCGGGACATCCACCCCGACCGCCGACACGACGATCGACCTGAAGGGGCATCATGTGTTCCCAGGCCTCATCGCCCCGACCACGGTTCTGGGGCTGCAGGAGATCGACGCCGTGCGGGCGACCCGGGACACCACCGAGAGCGGCGAGTACACGCCCGATGTGTATTCCTGGAAGGCGGTGAATCCCGATTCCGAACTGATCCCGGTGGCCCGGGCCAACGGCTACACCCATGCGCAGCCGATCCCGATCGGAGGGGTCGTGGGTGGCCACTCCGCGGCGATGACCCTGACGGGCTGGACGATCGAGGACATGGCATTCCGGCAGGACGTCGGTCTGCACGTGAACTGGCCGGAGTTCAGACTCGACACCACGCCGAAGGAGCGGGCCGCCGACAAGGACTCCTGGAAATCGCCGGAGGACCAGATCAAGGCCCGCGAAAAGCGCCTGCGCCAGATCGACGACTTCTTCACCGAGGCGGAGGCCTACGCCAAGGCCAAGGCGGCGAACGGTCCGGGGTTTGCGATCATCCCGGCCTGGGAGGCGGTGTTGCCGGTGGTGCGGAAGGAGGTGCCCCTGTTCCTGCACGTCAACGAGCAGCGGCAGATCCGCTCGGCCATCGAGTGGGCGGCCCGACGCCAGTACCGGGTGGTCCTCGCGGGGGGACGTGACGCCTGGCGGGTGGCCGACCTCCTCGCAACGCACAAGGTCCCAGTGGTCTACGAGCACGTCTTCACCGAGACCCTGCGCGACACCGAGCCCTACGATGTCCACTTCACCGCCCCGTCCATACTGGCGAAGGCCGGGGTGGAGGTGTCCTTTAGCGAGGGCACCGACCAGTTCGGGGCGTCGAACGTGCGGAACATCCCCTACGCCGCGGCCCAGGCCCGCGCGTTTGGGCTTCCGGTGCTGGAGGCGCATCGCGGTCTGACCCTGTATCCGGCCCGTGTGCTGGGGATCGCCGATCGTGTCGGGACGCTCGAACCCGGGAAGGACGCGACCTTCTTCGTGGTGGATGGCGACATCCTGGACCTCCGGGCGCATGTCGAGCGGATGTGGATCGCCGGCCGCGAAGTGTCGCTCGAGAGCCGCCACACCCGTCTCTACGACCGCTATCGCCAGCGTCCGCGGAAGTGAATTCGCCAAGGGCCGCTCATCCGCGCCCCAACGCCTTCGCGGCGATGTCGCGTCGGCACTGCATCCCCTCGAATCGGATCTCGTCGACCGCCGCGTAGGCCGCGTCCCGGGCGCCCTGGAGGGTCGACGCCCACGCCGTCACTCCCAGGACCCGGCCGCTGCTCGTCACCACCCGACCGTTCTTCAACGCCGTGCCGGCATGGAACACCTTCACGCCCGGCAACGCCGCCGCCCGGTCCAGGCCCTCGATCGGCAGGCCCTTTGGATACGACCCCGGATACCCCGGGCTCGCGGCCACCACGCAGACACTCGCGTTCGAGGACCACTTCAGGGTCATCCGATCCAGGGTGCCCTCCACGCTGGCGTTCAGGAGCTCCACGAGATCGTTCTCGAGGCGGGTCAGATACACCTGGGTTTCCGGATCCCCGAACCGGGCGTTGAACTCGAGGACCCTGGGGCCCTTTCGGGTCAGCATCACCCCGGGATACAGCAGCCCCCTGAAATCGATCCCCTCCGCCCGACACCCCGCAAGCCACGGCTCGAGGATCTGGCGTCCAACCGAGGCCAGCTCGGTGTCCGAGAGAAATGGCGCCGGGGAGTACGTGCCCATCCCGCCGGTGTTGAGACCCTGGTCGCCGTCGAGCGCCCGCTTGTGGTCCTGGGCGGTCGGGAACAACAGCGCGGTCTTTCCGTCGCACAGGGCATGCAGGGAGACCTCCATCCCTTCGAGCAGCTCCTGGATCACGACCCGCGACCCGGCCGCGCCAAAGGTGCGGTCGACCAGGATCTCGTCCAAGGCGCGATGGGCCTCGTCCACCGAGTGGGTCAGCAGCACCCCCTTGCCGAGGGCGAGGCCGTCGGCCTTCACCGCACAGCGTCCGCCGAGCGACTCACAGAACCGCCGGGCCTCCTGGACATCGGAGAACGTCCCGGCGCGGGCCGTGGGAATCCCATGGCGGGCCATGAAGTCCTGGGAGAAGACCTTCGAGGACTCGAACTGGGAGGCCTTGCGATTGGGACCCCAGATCCGGAAACCGTGTTCCTGGAAGAGGTCGACCACACCGAGCGCGAGCGGGTTGTCGGGACCGACGACGGTCAGGTCAGGTCGATGGTCCCGGGCACAGGCGAGGAGCGCCGGGAGGTCCTCGGCACCGATGGGGACATTGACGACCGGGGTTCCGTTGGCGGCCAGGGTCTCGCCGCAGGTCCCGGCGTTGCCCGGGGCGACCCAGAGGGCCGTGGTGTGCGGGGACTGCGCCAGCTTCCAGACCAGCGCGTGTTCACGACCGCCGGAGCCCAGGACGAGGACTTTCATCGCCCTTCAGCCAACCAGCGGCGTCCTCCCCGGTGCAACCGATTTCCCGAACGGCAGACGTCGGAGATCAGCCGCCGGCGAATGCCGGGATGATCGTGACCTCGTCACCCGGACGCAGCGTGGTGTTCTGCTCGTCGAGGAACCGGATGTCCTGGTCGTTCACGAAGACCAGCACCGAACCACGGATCCGGCCGTCCTCGCGGCACAGGCGTTCCCGGACACCGTGGAACCGGCCCTGCATCTGGTCGATGGCATCGGTCACGGTCTGGGCCGAGACATGCACCACGTCCTCGCCGCCGAAGAACCGGCGGAGGGTGGGCGGGATGGAGATGCGGATCATGGCAGGATCAGGCGTTGACCAGCTCCGCACCGTCGGCCACCCCGAGCGCCTCGAACTCGCGGAGGCTCGGGCGGATCTCACGGGTCTGTCCGACATGACCCACGACCGCGTCGAGGGTCTTGAGACCGTTGCCCGTGATGCAGAGCACGGCGCTGGAGTCGGCCGGGATCTTGCCCTGGGCGATGAGCTTCCTGGCGACCCCGACGGTCACACCGCCGGCCGTCTCGGCGAAGATGCCCTCGCACTCGGCCAGCAGCCGGATTCCCTCGCGGATGTCGTCGTCGGTCACGTCGTCACCCGACCCGCCGGTCTCCTTCATGACGCGCAGCGCGTAGAAGCCGTCGGCCGGGGTGCCGATGGCAAGGGACTTGGCGATGGTGTTGGGTTTCTGGGGCTTGAAGAAGTCGAGCCCCGCCTTCTGGGCCTGGGTGATCGGGTTGCACCCGGTGGCCTGGGCACCATGGATCTTCCACGGCGTCTTCGGAACGATCCCGAGCTTGGAGAACTCCTGGTAGCTCTTGTGGATCTTGGTGAGGAGGGACCCCGAGGCCATGCAGACGACGGTGTGTTCGGGGATCCGCCAGCCGAGCTGTTCCTGGATCTCGAAGCCCATGCTCTTGGAACCCTCGGCGTAGTAGGGGCGCATGTTCACGTTCACGAACGCCCAGCCGTACTTGCCGGCGATCTCGGCGCAGAGGCGGTTGACCTCGTCGTAGTGCCCTCGGATGCCAATGACATTCGCGCCATAGACCAGGGAGTTGACCACCTTGCCCTGCTCGAGGTCGTGCGGGATGAAGACGAAGCACTCGAGCCCGGCTGCGGCGGCGTTGGCGGCGACGGAGTTGGCGAGGTTGCCGGTGGAGGCGCAGGCGACGGTCTTGAAGCCGAGCTCGACGGAGCGGCTGAGGGCGACACTGACGACGCGGTCCTTGAACGAGAGGGTCGGGTAGTTGACGGCGTCGTTCTTCACCCAGAGCTCGCGGATGCCGAGACGCTTGGCGAGGCGGTCGGCCTTCACCAGCGGGGTGAATCCGACCTCGCGTCCGACCGTGGGCTCGCCCGCGACGGGGAGCAGCTCGCGGTAGCGCCACATCGTCTGCGGCCGACGCGCGATCACCTCGCGGGTGAGCTGCGTCTTGATGCGGTCGTAGTCATAGGCGACCTCGAGGGGGCCGAAGTCGAACTCGCACACATGGGTGGCGCCCAACGGATACTCGTGACCGCACTCACGGCACTTCAGCGCCTTCATGAATCCCTGATTCTCGCTCATAGGCATGATGTCCGGGCCCAGGCGCTCATCCCGAGGGGGATCGGGATCCATGGTCCGCGGTCCGGGCACAAAAAAACCCTTCTCGCGGGATGAGAAGGGGTCGGACAACCGGACCGGCGCTTCTCATCTTCGCAGGTACCAACCTCCTGTCGGAGAATGTCACCTGCCGGATTTGGCACCTGGTCGTTGAACTGCCGGTTCAACCGGTTGCCGTGGCTTCATCGGGCCGTATCCCTCTGCCACTCTGGATGAGCGTCCTTGGAAACCCAAAGACCGAGGACCATGGCGTGATGCCCCACCGGGTTGTCAACGGATTTTCCCAAGCTTCCGCCCGGCACACTCGGTCCGCCCCGAGCACCAAGCCCAGGTCCGGTGGGTGCCGTTGTGCCCGATGGCGCTGGGTGCGACAGCACCCACCTCACCCCAGTACCGACTCTTCACAGAACATCCAGGTCCTTCCAAGGGGTCACAACAGGTTGAGCCTCTCGTGGGTGCACCCGGTGCACCCAGTGATGCAGGGCACTGCATCCCCCACCAGCGGAGCCACGTTTCGTGGTCCTCCCCCTTCCTCCGTCCTCAGTCCTGGTTGGCCGTCGCGCGGATGGCCTGGGCGAGCACCTGGGACATCTGGGCGACCAGCTGGCTGACGGTGTCGGCCACCCCCTCGGGATGGACTCCCGGCGATGCGGGCTTCTGGGTGATCCGGATCTCCCCGTCCTTGTAGGTCTTCGAACCGTCCGACGACGTGACCCTCCACCAGACCACCAGGGTCCCCTGCCCTTCCGGGGTCACATCCAGACGCTCGACCGTGACAGACACCGACCGGTTGACCTCGTCCTTGAGCCAGGAGGACAGCCGAATGCTGTCGGTCGGAACAAGCGTCGAAAGATTCTCGGCAAGGCTACGCTGGATGAGGGAGTCGAGTCGCTCGGCCCACACCGCGGCATCGAGGTAGACCATCTCGTTGTTGTCCTTGCGGACCGCCATCGAGGCACGCTGGAGGTATCCCGGGACCCGGACTAGGGCCACCCCGATGCCGGGGGGCTTTGCGAAGGCCTCGGTCGTGGGCGGGGTGACGATCGGGGACAGGACGAACTGGCGGGGTGTCACCGTGTTGCGTCCCATCAGGCAGCCGGAGGCGACGAGGGCCACGAGGATGAGGGAGGCGGGGAGAGGGCGGCGGAGGAGAGCGATCATGGGGTTTCGGCGGGCGGCTTGCGGCCGGTAAGGAGGGCGTTGGGATTCAGCCGGAGGAAGTCCGCGAGCTCACCGATGGCCCGGGCGGCCGCCGCGAGCTGTTCGAGCGCCGCCGACACGTCGGTCCGGAACGGGGCGTTGGGACGGATCAGCGCCGACACCTGCTCCAGCCCGCCGGACAGCTTCTCGAGCGTCTTCTGGGCCTGGGTCATCAGCTTCTCGGTCTCGTCCGCCAACGGGTCGACCCGTCCATCAAGACGCTTCACCAGGGACCGTCCCTCGACCAGCAGCTGGCGGAGCTCCGTGAAGGAGTTCGTCAGCTCCGGCGAGCTCACCGCCCGGTTGGCGGACAGCAGCAGGTTGGTCAGCCCCGCATTGATGCCCTTCACGTCCAGCTCGGAAAGCCCGTTGTCCACATGCGACAACAGGACACTGACCTTCTCCGAGATCCCCTTGAAGTCGACGCTGCCAAGGTTTCCGAGGAGCTCCTGGATGGTCGACGGATGGGTCGGGATCTCCATGTATTCCTTGTGGAGCTGGTGGAAGATCGGAGACGACGCCTTGGCAACCATGTCCAGCTCCACATGGAGGACTCCCGTCACCAGGCTGTCGGAATCGAGCTTCCCACGAAGGCCATTCTCGATGCTGGCCTTCAGGAATATGGGATCGGCCAGATCCAGCCGGCCGTCGGCCTTCTGCTCAAGGATGTCCTCGTCGATCTCGATGAGCACCGGGTTGGCGAAGTCGTTGGTCGCCTGGTTGTGGAGGATCATGACCTCCTTCACGGAACCGATGGTCACGCCCTGCCACTTCACCGGAGCCCCGGGATTCAGGCCCTTCATGGAGTCGTTGAAGTAGAGGATGAACTCGGTCTTGTCGGAAAAGAGCCGGCCCGATCCGAAGGTGACGATCGCCACCACCGCGAGGGCGAGGCCGGAGACGACGAACAGGCCGATCAGGGTGGGGTTGGCTTTGGTGCTCATGGGGGGATGCGCCTTCGGTCAGTGGGACGCCGGGATCCCGGACGGGTTGCCGCGGCTGAGGAACGTCCGGACCTTGGGGTTGTCGGAATGCAGCAGCTCACGGGGATTGCCCCGCGCCTGCATCGTCCGGGTCTCCGGATCCAGGAAGATCGAGTCGTCGGCGATGGCGAAGATGCTGGCCAGCTCGTGGGTCACCACGACGATGGTGGCCCCCAGACTGTCCCGGAGTTCAAGGATGAGATCGTCCAAGTTGCGGGAGCTGATCGGATCCAGCCCGGCCGAGGGCTCGTCGAAGAACAGGATCTCCGGGTCGAGCGCCATGGCCCGCGCCAGTCCGGCCCGCTTGCACATGCCACCCGAGATCTCCGACGGGTAGAAGTCCTCGAACCCCTTCAGCCCCACCAGCGCCAGCTTGAGCCGCGCCACCTCCCGGATGTCGGCCGCCGACAGGTCCGTGTACTCGCCCAGAGGCAGGCTCACATTCTCGAGGAGGGTCATCGAGCTCCACAGCGCCCCACCCTGGAACAGCACTCCGAAGCGACGCAGCCGCTGCTGCCGACGGTCGTCGTCCATCGACCAGAAGCTCTGTCCCTCGTACAGGATCTCCCCCTTGGCCGGACGGATCATCCCGATCAGATGCCGCAGCAGGGTGCTCTTGCCACAGCCGCTGCCGCCCATGATCACGAAGACAGAATGCGGTTTCACCTCGGCCTGGATGTCCCGCATGACCACGTAGTCGCCATACGCCATGGTCAGGTTCCGGATCTCGATCTGGGTGTCGGGGTTCACGCGGGAGATCAGATCTTGAGCGCGTTGCAGAGGACGGCGAAGACGCCGTCGAAGACGATGATGGAGGTGATGCCGGCGACGACCGCCCGGGTGGTCGCCTCGCCCACCGCTGCGGCGTTCGATCCGCATTGGATGCCCCGAAGGCATCCCGTGTAGGCCACCAGGAATCCGAAGATGCCCCCCTTGAAGACCCCCAGCAGGAAGCTCTTCAGCCGGATCGCCTGGATCGTGCGGTCGATGTAGACCGTCGGCGAGACGTCCATGACCGAGGACGACACCAGAAGTCCGCCCAGGATGCTGATGAGGTCGGCGAACACCACGAGCAGCGGCATCGTCAGGACGAGGGCGATGATCCGGGGCAGCACGAGGAACTCGACCGGCGAGATGCCAAAGGTCCGGAGCGCGGCGATCTCCTCGTTCACCTTCATCGTTCCGAGCTGTGCCGCAAAGGCCGCACCCGTCCGACCACACAGGATCACCGCCGTCATGATCGCGCCCATCTCCCGGACCGTTCCGATCGCGACGGTGTCGGCCACGAAGATCGTCGCCCCGAACTGCGACAGCGTGGTGGCCCCGACGAAGGCGAGGATGAGGCCGACCAGAAAGTTGATCAGCGCGACAATCCCCAGCGCGCCCGGGCCGGTCTGCTGGATCACGAGCAGGAGGTCCGGCAGCCGGAACTGCGCCTTGCCCTGGAAGAGCCGACCGAGGGCGATCAGCACCTCCCCGAGGAAGGTGAAGAGGTTGAGGCTCTCCTCCCAGGCCCGGACCGTTCCAGCGCCCAACCGAGCGAGAAAGGGCTTCGCTCCGCCGACACGCCGGACATCCGACGCCTCCGGCACGGCGGTAGCCAGACGCAGCAGCCGTCGGACACCCTCGGGCAGCGCCGAGTCGTCGACCGGGACACGGCGTCGGCGGCAGAGGTCCTGGATCCGGGCCACCGCGGCCACGAACCGCGAGTCCCAGCGGGAGAGGCCCGAGGCCTCCAGGAGGACCCCGGGCGGCGGCGGTTCACTGGCCAGCGCCTCGGTCAGAGGATGAAACTCCGGGAACCGGGCCGAGGCGTTCCAGGATCCCGACATCCGAAGCCGCACCGTCCCGGAACGATCACGTTCCAGTTCGAGCTGTGCGGGTGACGGGGAATCCATGCCGGGCAACGGCACCCACCGACCGGATCGAGTGGATCCGGACGACACGTACCGACCCGGCGACGCTAGAGGGTTTGATCCGGCCGATCCAAGCGGCGAATTCCCCTCTCGACACGAGAACGCCAACCGCTCGGTCAGGCCTCCGGAGTCGTGCCCAGGACGAGATCGAACCGGGCGAGCCACTCGCCCGCCTTGGACCCGGGCATCGGCTTGAAGTCCACGGTCACCGCATTCCGCTCCTTCGCCGTCTTCAGGTCCTTCCAGATCCCGTCCTTCTCGTTGCCCGGATGCCCCTTGATGTAGAGCTGTGTCGTGAGGAGCTCCTGTCCACCCCGGCGAACCTTGAAGTGGATGTGGGGTGTCCGGGGCACATAGGGCACCGGCTTGAGGGTCCGGAACAGGTATTCGCCGGAGCTTCCGGTCGAAAATCGCCCGAATCCCTGGAACTGCTTGTCCTGGCGCGACCGGTTGGCGGAGTCGGCCGTGTTGAGATAGACCCCGTTCGCATCGCACTGCCAGATCTCGACGACCGCATTCCGAAGGGGGCTACCACGACTGTCGAGCACCCTGCCGGAGACGTATCCGACCTCCCCCACGGCGGGGGTCAGTGCGTTATTGATGACGATCAGGTCGTTGTCGGTGTCGAGCGGCAGATGGTTGGGATAGTACGGCCCCTCGGTGGCGGCAGGAGTGAGGGTCAGGGCCTCGGCAAAGGCACCGACGGTGGAGAACATGGAGGTGGCGAGTCCGGCGGTACGGAGGAATGCGCGACGGGACTTGAGGGGAAGGAGGAGTTCCATGGCAGTGGCGAGAGAGGACCGTTTCGACCGGTGGTGTGACGAGCGGAATCTCGCTTCAGGGAACCGGCGCAACGACGTTCCCCACCGAGCCCCGGGGGAATCGACCGCTCCACACATGGGCGCTCCCGTACCCGGTGCCGCAGGGCACTGCGGCACCCACCGACATGCGCCCCTCGGAGGTGATGCGTTGCGCCCAGGCAGAAGAGACCCGTCCCTTGCCTCCTCCACGTCTCCACGTCTCCGCGTCTCCGCGTGCCTCCCTTCGTCTTCCCCTGCATGACACTCCCGACTCCGGGACGGTCGTGTCACAAACGTCGGTCCCGCAGGGCCCAGTGCAGCAGGATCAGTCCGGCAGCGCCCCCCAACAGCAGGAGGACGATCGACCGCAGGGGCTGGAGCATCGCTGTCATGGCCTCCCCGGCGGTCGCGGAGACCAATCGGGGTTCCGCGGCGGCGGTGAGGCTTCCCAGTCACTCCGAGAGTTGAGACACGGTCTTGTCGAAGGTCTTCGCCGTGTTCTCCAGCGCCCCGAGACGGACCACCAGGTCACGGCTCGTCTGCATCAGCCCGACGATCTCGGGCTGGTGGACGAGGGCCTCGGTCAACCGCTCCGGCATCCCGTTGAGGGTCGACTGGAACCGATCGGACTCCGAGGTGAGGACGGGCTCCAGTCGTTCGAAGCTCTTCAGGGATTGCACGGCCGCCTGAACCTCCTGCTGCGCCAGGGCGGCCGCGAGGGCTGCCTCGGTGTGCCATTCCAGGAGCCGGGGCATCCGGCTCAGCTGGAAGATCATCCGCTCCCCCAGGAGGATGGCGTTGTAGAGGCGTCCATCGAGCGACCCGAAAAGGCCGCCGGAATCCTCCCCCACGTTCCCGACGGTCCTCGCCATCTCGTCGGCCGTGGTGTTGAACCGCAGGAATGTGACATCCATCCGTCCCGGGTGGGCCACACGCCACGATTCAACCCCTTCAGGATGCGGTCGATCTCGTCCTGGGAGCGGTATCGAAGGCATTCGGTCAGCATCCCTTTCCGGATCTCGCCAAGGGCCGCCTCCAGCGGAGCCGCCTCGGCCCCCAACAACGTCGTGCCCCGCCCCTCGACCACCCAGACGCGGTAGACCATCTCGGTGAGGATGGTCATGCCCACGATCTGGGACCGAAGGGTGATCCCGTTCATCATGGACATGCAGGAGGACGCAAAAATCGCCCGCAGCTCCAGGAGCTCGAAGCGAGCCTCGGCGGAGGCCGTTTTCTGGGAGACCTCCCAGCAGGCCCCAGCCACCCGTGCGAGGATCCATTCGGCGACATTCCGGTTCTGGACCCACTCGATGATGAGCTGCTGGGCGGTCTGGGACGACGCATCCTCGCCCACTGCCGGGGGCGAGCCAGCCGGGGGCGTCTGGGGACGGGTCGAGACACACGCGGCGCACAGGACCGTGAGCCCCGCCACCAGAGCGGCAAGGAGACGCCGGACCCAGTTGGTGACGTGGGGCGATGCAGGATGGGATGTCATGGAGACTTCGAGGGGGCGACCGGTGGCTGACCGCCCGCGGGCGTCATGTTTCGGAGGAGCAGCAGAGGCCGACCCGTCTTCTGCCATCCGTCGAGCAATGCGGTGGGGACCGGCGTCGGACCCTTGATGTAGGACCCCAACAGGATGTCCTCCGCGCCGTCGCGGTCGAAGTCGCCGGCATCCATGGACACCCAGCGTCCGGTGGCGCTCTCGCGGAAGGTGGAGGCGGTGAACCGGTCCGCTCCCTCGTTCCGGAAGAAGACGAAGCTGCCGCGTGGCGCCTTCTGGTACTCGGGAAAGAACGAGATCGTGGCGATGTCGGGATCCCCATCCCGGTCAAAATCCCGCACGACACTGTGATAGGCCCCGTAGAGCGGCAGGAAGAAGGCCTCCTTCCATCCCCCCCCGGGCTGGGAGGCATGGAGACGCACACCGTGCACCCGCTTGGCCGGCGACGAGAACTCCCCGTTGTCGCCGTTCGTCACGAGGAAGTCCGGACGCCCATCCCGGTTGAAGTCGGCCACGGTGAAGTGGCTGTGGCCCCAGTAGGGCGGGCGCTGGAACACGGTCGACCGGGTGAACCCGCCACGGCCGTCCCCCTTGAACAGGAAGAGCGCCTCGGTCTCCTGCGCCACCAGCGCCGCGATGTCCAGCCGGCCGTCCCCGTCGAAATCCGCGATCTCGGTCCGCAGCGTCCCGGGAATGGGCAGGAGCTCATGCTCACGATGGGACCCGTCGGCCATGGACTCCCACCACGACAGCCGTCCGAGGTTGTTGCCAAAGCAGCTGACCACCAGATCGGGCCGGCCATCGCCATTCAGATCCGCCTCGTTGGCATCCGTCGTCCGGGGCAGACCCGAGAGCACCGGAGGCGTGGCGGACCATCCATTCGTCGGACGGAGCCAGAACACGCTGCCACCCCGCTCATCGGTCGGCATGAAGCTGCCCAGTCCCGACGCCAGCATCGATCCGCCCACCGGACGGAGGGATCCGACCGACGCCCCGAGAGCCGCACCACCGGCAACCCGTCCGTCCGGACCGACCCATTGGAGCGATTTCCCGAAGTCGTCGGCCATGAGCGCCCCACCCTCCGGCAGGATGCGGAGGGCGGTCACCGCCGGCTGGGGTGAGCGGATGGGAAGGATGGCGGACTCGAACCCGGGAACCCCGAGGCCGATGGGAAGCGGTGCGGTCTGGGGCAGCGGCTTCTCCGGGGCGTTGGCCAGGTAGTAGGAACAGATGTCGAGCCACTGGGCCTCGGTGACCACGGGCTCCAGCGGGATCCGATGGTGCTGTCGGAGCGTCTGGACATCGGCGCTCCGGTCGAGCTCCGCCGTCGAGAAGCCCAGGCGGTATTTCATCCGGGGCAGGATCTGCTCGAACCACGTGGCGCGGTCGACCGCATCGGGCTCCGGGAACAGATGGCACGTGGTGCAGTAGGTGCGGGCGAGCTGTGATCCACGGGCCACCGCGAGGCGATCCTCCGGGTTGGGCAGCGCAGAACCCGACGGGTCGGCCGCCCCGCCCGGGAGGACCGAACCGAGGACCGCGAGGATCAGCAGGACTGGAGTGGAGGAACGCACCGGCTCGATGGGAGAACCTACCCACGGGGCCTCCGGCAGGGCAAAGGACAAAGGGAGAAAGGGCCCATGGCCTCGACCCGGCGGCGTTCCGATCCGATCGGTTCCGGAGCCGTCCCGGTCTCCTCGAGTGCCGGGAGTCCAGACGCCCTAGGTCCCGAGCTGCGCCTCCAACAACCGGGTCACCTCGGCGAAGCGCTGCCGGTTCTCCGGCTTGAGATCCATCAGGAACTGATGGGCCTCCAGACAGCATCGGGTGGTCTCGGATTTCGGGGAGGTCAGCGCCGCGATCTCCTCGACGCCTCCATCCGGCATCCGGAGCGTGGTGCCCTCGATGACCCGGACCAGCGGGAGGACCCCAAGGTTGTCGAGCAGGTCCCGGACCCGCGCGTTGGGATTGATGAGCGTGAATCGGGCGTCGCCGGGTCCACGCGGACACGTCCCGGGGTCGCTGGCCAGCGCGGCAAGGACACCCGAGAAGGTGCTGTCCATGATCCGGCAGTCACCGAGGTCGACACAGAACTGGTGGATGCCCTGGGACTCGAGGCGCTGGATCAGCACCTTGAATTGCCGAGCCCCCTCCACCGCGGCACGACCCAGCACCCGGACACAGGCCCGCGGCGACTCCACCCAAACCAGGATCTGGGACGCGGCTGCAGACATCTCTCGAAGACCTTCCGCAGGAGTCCGCGTCGGGTCAAGACGGCCGGTCCCGTAACACAAGGAATCCTCCGTCGTTCCCGGTGGCCTGCGATCTGGCACAGTCTGGGATTGTCGAAGCCCGAACGATGCAGTCTGTTGTGGGCTGCACGCCGCATCGCCTATGCCCAAAGCCCCCGCCCGAAGAAAGACGCCCGCGAAACGACGCCCCGCGAAGGAGAGACGCCGGCTCTGGCTGACCGTCTCGGCCGAGATGACCACGAAGCCGGTCCTGTGGATGATGAGCCGTCGGTTCGACGTCGTCTTCAACATCCGCAACTCGTCGATCACGAACGAGGTCGGACTCATCGCGCTAGAGCTCGAGGGCGATCCGAAGACGGTGGAGGGCGCCATCAAATGGTTCCGCCGCCAGGGAGTGCAGGTCGACCCCGTGGAGCTGTCCACGATGGAGGGCTGAGTCCCCGCGGGGCGGGGTCATCCCGCAGACACCCGATCCCGGCATCCCGATCCCGGGCTCAGGCAGGGATGCAGGACTCCAGGAAGTCGAGCACGCGGACGTCCGCCCAGCAGTCGCCGGAGGCATCGGAACGACTCGCGAACGCCACATGCGATCCATGGCGCGGGGCCTCGAGGAAGAGGTGCGGATGCTCCCGCGCAAGATCGAGCGGAAAGCACTCCGGAGCCAGCATGGGGTCGTCCTGCGCGTTCAGCAGCAGCGTCGGAATCCGCAGGGCCGGCAGGAAGCGGAGCGACGAGCAGCGGGCCCAGTAGTCCTCGGCATCGCGGAACCCGTGGATCGGGGCCGTAAAGGCGTCGTCGAACTCGGCGAAGGTCCGCATCCGACGCCAGTCGGCCGCCGGGAATGCCCCCCCGAAGCGGGCCTGCTTCGCCTCCATCTTGGGTCCGAGATCCCGCAGGAACCGGCGCATCGGCCAGCCGAATCCGACCTCCGCGATCCGCAGCGCCGCGGACCGGAGGTCACACGGGACGGAGATTCCGATCCCGGCGTGGACCCCGCGTCGCGCCGGCCAGTCCTCACAGAGAAACTTCAGGGTCACATTGCCCCCCAGACTGAATCCGGCAACGGCGACCGGAACCCCGGGAAGCATCCGCGAGACATGGTCGACCACGGCGGCAAGATCCTCCGAGGCGCCGCTGTGGTAGCAGCGCATCAGCCGGTTGGGTTCGCCCGAACATCCCCGCATGTTCCACGACACCACCTCCCAACCCCGTCGGGATGCGGCCCGCGCCAGCGAGGTGGCATAGGACCGCCGCGAGTGGCCCTCGAGGCCATGGCTGACGACCAGACAGCGACGCCCCCCGGTGCGCCACCAGTCGAGGTCGAGGAAATCGCCGTCCGGGAGCTCCACCCGCTCACGGACCCAGGGCCCCTCGGGAACCCTGCGGACGAATCCCGTCCAGAGCAGCTGGACCCACGGGCTGTGCCCCCACCACGGAGGCAGATATCCCGAAGGCAGGACCACCGGCATGCGGCGCCTCAGTCGATCCGGACCGCACCGCCAGACGGATGAGTGGCACCGCCCGGGGGCGGTGCTGGAAGCAGATCGGCGTGCGTGATCCGTTCCCATCCGGGTTGCGACAGGAAACGTCGCAGCTCCGGACTCGTCAGCGCTTCGAGCTCGGCAGCATGGGAGTCCTCATTGGGGTTCATGCAGATCTCATAGGTCCCGGGCGGCAGCTCCTCGAGCATGCGGAGGAGGTAGCGCAGGTTCAGGGGACGATCGGTCAGGCATCCGAGGGAATGGTCCGTCATGACCATCCCCGCGGCGGTCAGGATGGGTCGGGAATGACGGTCGAAGCGCTTCATGAGCCAGCCGCAGAACAGATGCGGGAGGCTTCGGAAGGGAAAGATCCGGAGGTTTGTCAGGAGCGGATCGTAGTGGGTCCGCACGATCGGGATCTGCCACTCGACCTGGTAGCGGGCGAGTAGGGAGGCGACCACGGGATGGCTCTGGAATCCGCCGCGTCCCGCCACGAAGGCCATGGGCAATCCGGTCGACCGAAACAGCCGGATCTGTGCGCTGATCTCGGACTGCAGGGGTGCCCGAAGGCGGGCATTGAGCAGGTAGCGGAGATGGGTGCCGAGAAGGCCCTTCGGGAACTCGAACCGCTGGTCGACCAGTCCATGGATCTCGCTGGGCTTGAGGGCCGACATGCCATTCCAGAGGACCAGCTGCAGACCCACGGCGAGGCCGGGATTCTCCCGGGCGAGCGCCACGGCGTTGTCCCGGGCCCAGGCACGACCCGCGAGCGACGCCGCACCCAGGACCCCCTCCTGGAACGCCCGGATCACGGCCTGGTTGTCCCGGATCGACCGCCCGAAGTTGTCGGCGGTGAACAGGACACGCGTCCGGGGCTGGAACGCCTCAAACTCCATAGGCGGCGAATGGAAGACCGGTCTTGACCCGGGTCCATGCCAGCGCGATGCAGCCCAGCTTCTGGATCCGGTTCAGGCGAAGGGGTTGCGGTGACAGCACGTCGAAGCCCGAAGCCTCGAGACGCAGCAGGAGCTTCCAGTAGACGGCACCCATGATCTCCGCTGCGACCATGGACTGCCGCTCGCCTGCCGGCAACAGCTCACGGGCCCTCGAGAAGTAGGCCCTCGCCCGACCCGCGAACGCCGCGGCGGCCCGACGGAACCCCGGGGAATCGCGGTGCCCCAGCACGTCCTCGATCGTCACCCCGTGCGACTCCAGCTCGGCCCGAGGGAGATACACCCGGCCCCGCACGGCGTCGTTGCCAACATCCCTAAGAATGTTGGTGTACTGGAGCGCCTTCCCGAGGGCGTCGGCGTACTCCCGACATCGCGGGTCCCGATATCCGAAGATCTCGATGCTGAGCAGTCCGACCACCGAGGCGACCCGGTAGCAGTAGCGGTCGAGTTCCGGGTAGTCGGCATAGACCGCCGGCTCGAGATCCTGCTCCACCCCGAGAAGGAGCTCGTTGAACAGGTCGAACGGGAGCCGGTAACGGGCAATGAAGAGCTGGAGTTCCAGGTTCACCGCAAAGGCGGGGGCTTCTCCCCCGCAGGCGCGACGGATGTCCTCCCGCCAGCATTGAAGGGCGGACCGACGTTCCGGGACAGGCTTCGTGTCCTCGTCCGCCACATCATCCACCTCCCGGCAGAAGGCATACAGGGCGCTCATCGCCGCGCGGCGATCCGGGGGCAGGACCACGAAGGCCAGCGCTAGGTTCGAGGCGCTGCGCTGGGCGATCTGGTCACTGACCTCGGTGCTCACAGCGGCGGCTCTTCGGCATTGGCCGATCCCTTGGGCGGAAGGCCGCCGGTCTCGGCACGGGTCGGGTTGCGGGACCGATGCTCGCGACGGCGACGACGTCGACGACGACGCCCGGACTCCTCCCCTCCGGACGCGCTTCCATCGTCCAGGATGATCCCACGCTTCTGGGACTTCGGACGGCGTCGGATGAAGACGGCCCAGACGAGGAGTCCGAGGATGATGGAGGAGACGACCAGGATGATCGGAAAGAAACCCTGCAGGGAGTGCTGAGCCCCGGGGGCAAGACTCTTTGGAAGGGGGGTCCCATCCGGGAGATTGGCGGCCAGGATCTGGACGGGGAACATCATCGGGTCGAAGAGGCTGACGGGGAAGCCGCATCGTCGTCAACGACCCCTTCCGACCGGAGATGCAGTCGGCTCATCCGGTATCGCAGGGCATGACGGGAGAGGTCGAGCTGCTGCGCGGCCCGCGAGAGGTTGCCCCCCGCGCGCTGGAGTGCGGCGAGGATGAGTTCCCGTTCGAACTGGACCAGGGCGTCCCCGAGCGGGACCGGCGTCCCGGGCGCTGGTGGCAGAGGCGGATGGGTGCCGGGCGGACGCTCCGGGCCGGCGTTGCGGAGACGGGACTCGATCTCGAAGTCCGGGAGACTCCCGGGTCGGATCTGGTCGGCGGTCTCGAGGATGACGGCCCGTTCCATCACGTTGCGGAGCTCCCGGACGTTTCCGGGCCACGAATGGGCCAGCAGGGCCGATTCCGCCGGAGGCGTGATGCCCTGGAAGGATCTGCCGAGGCGTGCGGCGAAGTGACGCAGGAACGACCGGGCCAGCAGCAGGATGTCCTCCCCCCGTTCGCGGAGCGGCGGAGGACGGAACTGCATCACGTTGAGACGGTGGAACAGGTCCTCCCGGAACTCGCCCTTCTGGATCGCCTCGACGATGTTGCGGTTCGTCGCCGCGATCAGCCGCACGTCCACCCGAAGCTCATGGGTTCCGCCGACGCGGGTGAACGAGCCGTCCTCGAGGAACCGCAGCAGCTTCGCCTGCAACGGCCGGCTCATGTCGCCGATCTCGTCGAGAAAGATCGTCCCCCCATCGGCCTCCTCCACGAGCCCCCGCTTGGCCCGATGGGCACCGGTGAAGGCTCCACGCTCGTAGCCGAAGAGTTCGCTCTCGAGCAGCGTCTCCGGGATGGCGGCGCAGTTCAGGCGCACATAGGTCTTTCCGACGCGCCTGCTCAGCGTGTGGATCGCACCGGCGATGAGTTCCTTGCCCGTGCCGCTCTCGCCCAGGATCAGCACGGTGGCATCGGTCGGGGCGACCGTCTGGACGAGCCGACGCAGCTCGACAACCTTCGGGCAGTCGCCGATCAGGTGCTCCAGCCGGTACAGCTCCCCTGCCCTCGCCTTGAGGGCGGCGTTCTCCACCAGCAGCTGGTGCCGCTCGGCGCACCGCGCCACCGCATGGAGCAGCTCCCCGGGCTCGAACGGCTTGGCCAGATAGTCCACCGCCCCGTTCCGGATCGCCTCGACCGCCAGCTTGGGCGTGGCATAGGCCGTGATCATGAGGACGGGCACCTGGGGATGACGTTTCGCCACCTCCTTCAGGAACTCATACCCGCTCATCCCCCCCAGCCGGGCATCCGTGATCACCAGGAAGGGCTCCTCGGCCGCGATGGCCTTCAGGGCCGACTCCGCCGACTCCGCCAACCGGACCTCATAGCCCTCGTCCCGCAGCACCGTCTCGAGGGTCAGCCTCATGTTCTTCTCGTCGTCCACGACGAGCAATGGCGGAAGTTTCATGTCCGGAGGCGCATAAGTGATCGGGCCGGCAGGGTAACGGTGAACCGGGTGCCCGTTCCAAGCTCCGATTCCACGCCCACCGTCCCGCCATAGAGCTCCGTGTTGTTCTTCACGATGGCCAGACCCAGTCCCGTGCCCCGGTTCTTGGTGGTGAAGTAGGGCTCGAAGATCTGCTTGAGACGTTCCGGAGGAATCCCCGGCCCCGTGTCGCGGACGGTCACGAGGACCGAGAAGTCGGGACCGGTCCGGGTCGAGAGGAACAGCTCACCCCGCCCCTCCATCGCCTCCCGGGCGTTCGTGAGGAGGTTGGCGAACACCTCCGCGAAATGACCGCGTTGACCCAGCAGTTGCGGCAGCCCGGGCGTGTAGTCCCGGTGGACCCGGATGCCGAACTTGGCACCCTCGGGCAGGACCTCCGACACGGCCCGGTCCAGCTCCTCGTTCAGATTCACCCGCTCCACCCGGCCCTCCGAGAGCCGCGCGTAGCCCATCAGCTCCGTGATGATCCGGTCCGACCGCCCCACCTCCTCCTGGATGATCGAGATCTGCTGGGTGATCTTCTTCCCCTCCTTCACCGTCCGCTGGAGCGTGAACGCCGCATTGTTGATGACCCCGAGCGGGTTCTTCAGCTGGTGCGCGATCTCCGCCGCCAGGCGTCCCGCCGCCTCCAGCTGCTGCTGCTTGATCTGGAACTCCCGGGCATCCAGCTCCCGCTGACGCTGTCGGTCCGCCAGGATCTGGATGCCCGCGCAGCAGACCGTCAGCAGCAGCAGCAGCAGCATGCGCAGGATCAACGACTCCGTGATCGGTGCGCCCCCCTCGTCGAAGAATCCACCCGACACCGTCCCGCGCCCGGTCGTGCGGATCAGCTCCAGTTCCGTCCCGGCCACCCAGTGGTCCAGGACCCCCGCCAGCAGATAGCCCAGGCTCACCATGAGGTTGATCGTGATCTGGACGTCCGCGCTCGGGATGACCGCGGCATTGCGGACGACCAGCCCCAGAAACGCCCAGTACAGGATGCTGTCATACCCCCCCGTGACGAGGGTGAGCAGGGACAGCATGGCCCCGTCGAGGATCGCCATCGCCGAGGTCACCGGGATCAGCAGGCGGGTCGACACCTCCTCCATCTCCCAGTGGATGAGTCCCGCCCCGACGCTCAGGGCGAAGTACAGGAGGAAGAAGGTGCGGACATAGCCCAGCACCTCCTGCTGGATCCCGGGCATGTCCCCCAGCCAGCCGGAGAAGAAGAGGAGGAAGGTGAGGAACACCAGAATGATCCCCTTGACCGGGATCCCGACACCCCGCTCCACGAAGCGGATCCGGACGTGGACCATCTCCTGCGGCGGGGGAGGCACCGCAGCCAGGGCACGGAGCCGCGACCACGCCTCGCGCAGATCAGGAAGGGTCCGCGTCATCGACAAGTCCTCTGTGGCGCGTCGGACAGCCGGTCCCCCGGACGGCCGTGAAGCCCGGTGACGGGGATCCGCACGACGCGTCCGGAGGGCTTCATCCCGGTTCCGGGGTCAGTTCCAACGCACGGGCCACGATGCCCTCCACCGGCCAGAGCCGACCCACACCCTCGTAGCCACACGAAAGCATCCCCTCCTCGGGCCCGATGAAGTCGACACCACGGGAGCGCAGGGTGGCGACATGTCCCTGGGTCGCGGGATGCTGCCACATCCGACCGTTCATCGCCGGAGCGATCAGGATCCGGGCCTTCGGGTTCAGCGCCAGTGCGATGCACCCCAGGGCGTCGTCCGCCAGCCCCAGAGCCATCTTGGCGATCGTCTGCGCCGAGGCCGGAGCCACCAGCAGCAATGCCGCCTCGTCCGCCAGACGGATGTGCACCGGACGCCACCCCTCCTCCTCGTCGTAGAGGTCGGTGACCACCGGGTTCCGCGACAGCGTCTTGAACGGCAGCGGCAGCACAAACCGCTGGGCATCCCGCGTCAGCACCACGTTCACCGACCGCCCCGCCTTCGTCAGCTGGCTCGCCAGGTCGATGGCCTTGTGGGCGGCGATCGATCCGGTGACACCCAGGACGACGAGTGGTGAGGAGGCCATGATTCCGAAACCCTAGTCCTCAGTCGGAAAGTTGGAAGTCCTGACGGTCCCGACGCAGCGCCTCGGCATCGTGGATCGCCCGCAGCCGGGCCAGATCCGACTCCCGGGTGTCGCTCAGCAGCAGGTAGTCGAACTCCGTCCACCGCGCCGCCTCGGAACGGGCGGACTCCAGTCGACACCGGAGCGATTCCTCGGAATCCGAACCCCGACCCCGAAGCCGCTGCTCAAGCTGGGACATCGTGGGCGGGGTCAGGAACACCGTCACCAGCGCCCGGACCAGGATCGGATCCGACTGCGCCGCCCTGCGGACCAGGTCGGCACCCTGGACATCGATGATCAGGAGCACATCCCTGCCCTCGCCCAGCAGCTCCAGGACGCTCGACCTCAACGTCCCATAGCTCCGCCCATAGACGGTTGCGTGCTCGAGGAACTCCCCACGCCCGACCCTGGCGGCGAAGTCGTCGGCCGAGAGGAAATGGTAGTCGACCCCCTGGACCTCCGCGCCGCGCGGCGCCCGGGTGGTGCAGGTGGTGACCCGACGGAGATTCGGGGCGTGTCCCAGCAGGGCCTCGCCAACCGTGGTCTTCCCGGCGCCCGAAGGGGCGGACACCAGCAGGATGAATGGGGTTCTGCGGATCATTCGACGTTCTGGACCTGTTCCCTAAACCGTTCGAGTTCGGTCTTCAAGCCCACCACCTCGACCGCGATCTGCGCGTCATTCGACTTGGAACCGATGGTGTTGACCTCGCGGTGGATCTCCTGGGCGAGGAAGTCGAGCTTCCGGCCCACGGGATCCCGGCTGCGTCGACAGTCCTCGAACTGGACGAAATGGCTCTCGAGGCGCGCCAACTCCTCGCTGATGTCGGACCGATCGGCAAACAGCACGAGCTCCTTGAGCAGCCGCTCGTCGTCGGCCTGCACCCCCTCGAGCCCCGCCGCGTGGATCCGCTGGAGCAGACCCTCGCGATATCGCTTCTGGACCTCCGGAGCGCGGTCACGGACGCGTGCGCTGGCGGAGCGGAGGGCCCCGATGCGTTCGACCAGATCGCGTTCGAGCGCACCGCCCTCGCGGTCCCGCGTGGCGTTGAACTCCTGGAGCGCGGACCGCACCGCGGCCTCGATGGCGGGCCAGAAGGCCTCGGCGTCGGCCACCGTGGATCCCGGACGCAGGACTCCGGGACACCGCAGGAGGGCGTCGAGGGTCACCGCCCCCTCGAGTTGGAGGTCCTTGGCGAGGGATCCGAGCTCCCGGGCATAGGCCTCGGCGAGCGGACGGTTCAGCTGCAGGGCGAGGGCGTTGGCCGGGAGATCGAGATCGACCCGGACCTCGACCCGACCGCGGGACACCTCCCTCAGGACCTCCTCGCGGACCCGGGATTCCAGGGGCTCAAGCTCTGCCGCGAGGCGGGTCTGCACCTCCGCCTGCTTGCGGTTGACGGAGCGGATCTCGACCCCCACGCGGACCCCATCCGCCACATGGACACCACGGCCGAAGCCGGTCATCGAACGCATGCGCAGAGGCTGACCGTCAGCTCCGACCAACGCGAGCGCGAACCCAGTGGGGGCGGGGCACGCGGAGGAAGCGGGGACTCACACGGTGACGCAGAGGCACGGAGGAAAGGCGGGGGAGATCAAGACGGAGGCGATGCCGGTAGGGCTGTGCTCCGCCACGGTCCCATCTTGATCCGATGCGCGTCGTGCACCCGTGAAGGCGGACGGGTTCGTCTGCGGCGTCAGAGGATCCCGGCTGGAACCACAGGTCGACCAACCCCTCGTGGTCTAGATGGGGACGCCACGGAGGGCGTCCCCACCGGGGTGGTCGCTCCTGCGCCCAGTGATGCAGGGCACTGCATCACCCACCCATCGATGCCTTCGGCTTACGAACCGGTGCCACACCGACCCCGTGATTCCGTCCGCTTTTTCACCTCCCTCTCCCGGTTCTCCCTCCGCGTCTCCGCGTCGCCGTGTGAGTCTTCTTCCCCCTCCCTGCGTGCACCGATACGCTCCCGGGATGATTCCCAGCGTGCCCGACCCCCTGTCCCTGATCCGACCGCGTCGACGCATCGAGGGTTTCTCGGCCATCCTCCTGCCGTTCCTCTCGGAGGGTTCCGTCGACTGGGACGGATTCCGCGGACACGTGCGTCGGACCGTCGAGGCCGGACTCGGACCCGCGGTCAACATGGACACCGGGTTCGGCAACCTGATCAACGAAGCCACCAAACGCCACGCCCTGGAGATCACACGCCAGGAATGCGCCGGTCGATCCTACGTCGCTGGCGCCTTCGTGGGCGATGCGCCCGGGGCCGCGTTTGCCCGCGATGCCTACGCCCGCCAGATGGAGATGATCCAGGAGTTCTCCGGCATTCCGGTGATCTTCCAGAGCCATGGCCTGACCGGCCAGCCCGACGACACCATCGTTGCCGCCTACGCCTCGCTTGGGGCGCTCTGCGACCGGTTCGTGGGGTTCGAGCTCGGCACCATGTTCGCCCCGTTCGGCAAGATCTACTCCCTCGACGTCTTCCGCGGGTTGATGGGGGTGAGGTCGTGTATCGGGGCCAAACACTCGTCGCTCCGTCGGGATCTCGAATGGCAACGGCTCGTCCTGCGCGATGCCATCCGGCCCGACTTCCGCGTGTACACCGGGAACGACCTCGCGATCGACATGGTCATGTACGGCAGCGACTACCTTCTGGGGCTGTCGACCTTCGCCCCCGACGTCTTTGCCCGACGCGACGCCGCCTGGGCGGCGGGCGACCCGGCGTTCCACGAACTCAACGACCTGCTGCAGTACCTGGGGTTCCTGGCGTTCCGTCCGCCCGTGCCCGCCTACAAGCACAGCGCCGCACAGTTCCTGAAGCTCCGCGGCTGGATCGGGTGCGACGACACCCATCCCCGCTCGCCGCGGCGACCGGAGTCGGATCGGGAGATCCTCGCCGACATCGTGGCCCGGCTCCCGCGGTAAGACTCTGAGACCTCCCTGAACCCCTTCGTCCCCATGCCCACCGGAACCCTGAACCCCACAGCACGGCGGGCGGATCCGGTCCGTGGAACCCGGGAGGCCTGGGTGTCATGACGGGGGGACGTCGCCTGGGGGTGCTGGTCACGGCGGCGTTGGCGCTGGTGTTCGATGGTGTCGAGCTGGGGCTCATGCCGGTCGCCTCGCTCTCGGTCTCGAAAAGCCTGCTCGGGGCGAGCTACACGCCGACCCTGGGTGGCGACTGGTTCGCGCGGTTCACCGCAGCGCTCATGCTCGGGGCGGCCGTCGGCGGGATCGTCCTGGGAAACCTCGGGGATCGCATCGGCCGGACGCGGGCCCTCGGCGTGAGCGTGCTCGCCTACTCGGTGTTCGCCGGCCTCGGGGCGTGGGTCCGGAGCCAGGAAGAGATGCTGGCGCTGCGGTTCCTCGTCGGACTCGGCGTCGGTGGGGTCTGGCCCAACGCGGTCGCCCTGGCGGCCGAATGCTGGCCCGACAAATCGCGTCCCCTCGTCGCCGGACTCATGGGGGCCGCCCTCAACGCCGGCATCCTCGGTCTCTCTCAGGTCGCCCGACTCTGGCCCGTCACCCCGGACTCCTGGCGCTGGCTCTTCCACCTCGCCGCCGTGCCTGCAGCCCTCGGACTTCTCGCCCTCCGGATCGTCCCGGAATCGCCCCTCTGGCTCGCCCAACACGCGAAGGGATCCACCGCGAACCCCGACTCCACCCCGGCCCCGACGGCAAATCCGGTCCGCGAGCTCCTGCGTCCGCCCCTGCTCCGCACCACCCTCGTCGGAATCCTGCTGGGATCCATTCCCATGATCGGCGCGTGGGCGGCGAGCAAGTGGATGATCCCCTGGGCCGACGCCGTCGCAGGCGCCACCACGCCCGGCTACAAGGCCTCGACCCAGGGGGCCTGGGCGTTCGGTGCCGTCCTCGGAAGCTTCGTCGGCGCCCAGGTCGCCGTGCTGCTGGGACGTCGACGCGCCTACGCCGCGATCAGCCTCGGGGCGGCGGCGCTGACGGTGGGACTCTTCCGCGGCACCGTGCCGCTCCGACCGGAGTTCCTGCCGTTGGTCTTCGCCCAGGGCTTCGTCGGCACCCTCTTCTTCGGCTGGCTTCCGCTCTATCTCCCCGAGCTGTTCCCCACCCGCGTCCGGGCCGCCGGCACCGGCATCGCCTACAACGTCGGCCGCTTCGCCACCGCCGGCGGGGTCCTGCTCGCCGGATCCCTCTTCACCCTCCTCGGCGGCTCCTATCCGCAGGTGGGATCCCTTTGTGGACTCGTCTACCTGCTCGGTGTCGTCGCCATCCTCTGGGCTCCCGACACGACGGATCGCACCCTGGCCCCAACCCCGGACCCGAAACCCTCCCGACCATGAAGTCCCTGCTGCGTCTCCTCCCGCTGACAATCCCGGTCTGGCTACCCGCCGCGGACTTCCACGATCCCAACGCCGACCGCGCGGCCCTGCCGAAGGTGCCCGTCGGGTTCGAGATCTCCTTCTTCGCCAAGGAACCACTCGTCCGACAACCCTGCTCCATGGCGTTCGACGCCCGGGGTCGGCTGTGCGTCGGCATGGGACCCCAGTACCGGAACCCGAAGCCCGACACCCCTGGTGACAGCGTCGTGCTCGTGTTGGACGACGACGGCGACGGCCGGGCGGATCGCACCCGGGTCTTCGCTACCAGGTTCAACGCGATCCAGGGCCTCGCCTGGCACGGACGCGACCTCTGGGTCGCCAATGCCCCGGATCTGACCGTCGTGCGGGACCTCGATGGGGATGACGAGGCGGACGAATACGTCCGGATCTACACCGATCTCGGCAATCTCGAGCATGGGCTGCACGGGTTGAACTGGGCGCCGGACGGACGCCTCTACCTGAGCAAGGGCAATTCGAAGGGCCTCACCCAGCCGGGTCGGGTCGCGCCGAAGGCGTTCCGGGATCTCTGGGGCGTGCGGGCCCCGGTGGGCACGCCCGACCTGCCGCCCCCGCAGACGTTCCGCAAGGGCGAGTACCGGAAGGCCTACCATGATCCGGCCGACGATTGGGGCCTCGAGGGCGGTGTGCTGCGGTGCGAGGACGGCGGGACCGGGCTCGAGATCGTGTCGCGCGGCATGCGGAACCCGTGGGACATGACGTTCGACGGCGGCTTCAACGCCCTGGTGACCGACAACGACCAGAATTCCGGTGACCGCGTGTTCCTGTCGTTCCAGGGGGCTCACTTCGGGTGGAACCATCCTTGGAGCGCCCACTGGGGCACCCCACCCCATCCCCCGACGGCCCCGGTGAGCGGCCCCCTCCATGAGGGCTCGTACACCGGCATCGTGTTCGGCGATTCGCCGGCGTTTCCAGGATCGCATCGACAGGTGTTCTTCGTGAACGACTGGCTGCGGAAGGCGACCTTCGTCTGGCGTCCGGTGTGGGACGGCGCGCTGCTGAAACCCGCAGGCGGCGACTGGGAACCGTTCATCGACGGGGGCCGCTCGCTGTTCCGTCCGACCGATCTCGAGATCGGACCCGACGGCGCTCTGTGGATCCTCGGCTGGAGCGCCGGCTATGGCGCGGAGTACCGCGACGGACAGATGACCAGCGAGGGACGGGTGTTCCGCGTGACGGCCACCGGACGGAAGCCGGCGCCGGCCCTGGCGTCCAGGCGGGCCCGGCCGATGTCGGACCGGACCCCGACCGAGCTGATCGAGGATCTCGACGGACTCCTGCCGGTGTGGCGGATCGATGCCCAGGACGAGCTGGTTCGACGCGGCGACACGGTCCGACCTGCCCTCCTCGCAGCCCTGAAGAAGCGACCGCCCTCCGAGACCCGCGAGACCTGGCTGCTCTGGACCCTGGGTCGCGGCCCGCTCGCGGATCGGTCCCGGGACGAGATCCTGCTGCAGTGGCTCAGGATGCCGGACACGGGTCTGAACCGCCGCATCCAGTGCGCGCGCATCCTCGCCGATCGGACCCGACGTCGCGGCACCGGCGCGGCATTGCCCAAGGCGGTGGTCTCCCTGCTGGAACACGCCGAGCCGCGCCTCCGCTTCGAGGCGGTCCAGGCCATCGGCCTGTGCCGACAGACCTCCACCCGCGACGCGCTGCTGCGCGCCCTGGCCACCGAATCGGATCGCGTCACCGCCTACGCCGGCTGGCAGGCCCTGAGGCGCATCACGCCGGGGGACATTCTGGAGTCCCTGCTCGCCGACCCGCGTCCCGGCGTCCGACGCAGCGCCCTGCTGGCGCTGCTCGAGGATCAGGCCCTCGTGGACGGACAGGTCCGGCCCCTGGCGGCGGATCCGGATCCGTCGGTCCGGGAGATCGCTGCGCTCTGGCTGCAGAAGTCGGGCGCCGGCGCCGGAAGCGTCGAAGTCCGAGGCCGTCCGCTGGAGGCCGTGTTGTCGGGAGGCAAGGCCCACGAACCGGTCCTGCTGCCGGTGCGCTCGACGTCGACCACCCTCGACCAGGCCCTGGCGGCACTCGATTCCGGCTCTGCCGAACGCGGGGCCCGATGGTTCCACGCCCCGGGTGGGGCCGGCTGCGCACAGTGCCACCGGTTCAACGGTCAGGGAAATGCGTTCGGACCCGAACTCACAGCCATCGCCGACCGGGCGCCGGTCCGCCACCTCGTCCAATCCCTCCTCGAGCCCAATGCCGTCATCACCGAGGGATTCCAGCTCCTGACCGTCCAGACCCGGGACGCCGAACACTCCGGCATCCTCCTCGAGGAGAGCGGACTGTCGGTGACCCTCGGCCTCGCGACCGGCGAGCGGGTGGTGATTCCGAAATCGAAGATCGTCGACCGGACCACGGAGAAGACCTCGGCCATGCCGGCGTTCGACACCGTCCTCGGTCCCGCGGAGGTCGCAGACCTCGTCGCCTACCTCCGAAGCCGTCCCGCGCCTGCCGCATCGACCCCGGCGACGGCAACACTCCCGGCAGCCACATCGGGATTCGGGTTCGAGGACACGGAGGGACGACTCCGGATCCGACGGAACGGCCAACCGCTGGCGGAGTTCGTATACCGGGACGACCGGATCCTGCGCCCCCACTTCGCCAACCTCCATGCCCTCGACGGTTCCCGGGTCACCCGCCGCCAGCCGCCCGTGTCGGGACAGGACGCAACCGACCACGACACCATGCATCCGGGGCTGTGGCTGGGGTTCGGTGACATCAGCGGCGTCGACTTCTGGCGCAACCGCGGCCGCATCGACCATGTCGCGTTCGTCGACTCCCCGTCGGTCCAGGAGGGCACCCTCCGCTTCGCGACGGAATCGCGGCTCCGCGGTCCCGACGGCACCACGCTGGGTGCGATGACGAACCGGTTCACGATCCAGCCGGGGGACGGCTTGTGGATGCTGACGTGGGAGGCGGTCCTGGTGCCAGCGGGGACCGAGCTGGTGCTGGGGGACCAGGAGGAGATGGGCTTCGCGGCACGGGTGGCCACACCGCTGACCGAGAAGATCGGGGGTCGGATCCTCAGCAGCACGGGGCGGGTGTCGGCCCAGCAGACGTGGGGACAGGCGGCCGACTGGTGCGACTACGCCCGGGCGGTGGAGGGGCGGTCGACCGGGATCACCCTGATGGCGGATCCATCCAACTTCCGACCGAGCTGGTGGCACAACCGGGACTACGGCGTCTTCGTGGCGAACCCGTTTGGTCGCGAGGCGATGAAGCAGGGGGCGAAGAGCGCCGTGGTCGTGAAACCGGGGAGCCCGCTGCGCCTGCGGTTCGGAGCGGTGCTGCATTCCGGTCCGGCCGAGCCGCCCTTCGATCCGACAGCGGCCTACCTGCGTTTCAGAAACCGCTCCACTCCCTGAGCCATCCAGAGCCATCCTCGCCCCGGTCCATGTCCGAACCCTTCAAGCTGACCCGCATCGCCTCGCTCAAGACCGTCGACGAGTTCCGTGCCCATCTCGCGTCGCTCGGACTCGACATCCCGACCGAGGACACCCTCGCCACAACCGGGTCCCCGCTGCTCCAACCGGTGGGCGGACTGACGATCCACGGGAAGACGATCGGCAACCGGTGGGCGATCCACCCGATGGAGGGCTGGGACGGCACCACGGATGGCGGGGTCACCGACGACATGCGGCGCCGCTGGCGTCGGTTCGGAGAAAGCGGGGCGAAGCTGATCTTCGGCGGCGAGGCCATGGCGGTCCGGCCCGACGGACGGGCCAACCCGAACCAGCTCATCCTCCAGGAGTCCAACCGCGACGGACTCCGGGAACTCCTCGGCATCCTCCGCGACGCCCACCAGCAGCACCACGGGACCACGGAGGACCTCGTGGTCGGGTTCCAGCTGACCCATTCGGGACGCTTCTGTCGTCCGAACGACAAGAAACGCTTCGAGCCCCGGGTCGCCTTCCGGCATCCGCTGCTGGATGGACGCTTCCGGGTGGACTCCGACGCCCAGGTGCTCACGGATGACGAGGTCCGGGACCTGATCCGGGACTACGTCCGCGCGGCGCGCCTCGCACAGGAGGTCGGAGCCGACTTCGTCGACCTCAAGCACTGCCACGGCTACCTGCTTCACGAGTTCCTTGGCGCCCACACCCGCCCGGGCCCCTACGGCGGCAGCTTCGAGAAGCGGACCCGGATCCTGCGTGAGATCGTCGAGGGTATCCGGGCCGACGGGAACCCCATCGACATCGCGGTCCGCCTGAGCGCCTTCGACTTCGTCCCGTTCCGTCCGGATCCGGCCCGATCACAGCCCGGCAAACCCGGTCCCGGAATCCCGGAGGACTACTCGGCCCACCTTCCCTACCGGTTTGGATTCGGGATCGATCCGCACCATCCGGAGACACACGACCTGACCGAGACCTTCCGGTTCGCCGACCTTTGCGTGGACCTCGGGATCCGGCTGCTCAACCTCACCGCCGGATCGCCCTACTACAACCCGCACATCCAGCGCCCCGCAGCCTATCCGCCATCGGATGGCTACCAGCCGGCGCACGACCCGTTGATCGACGTGGCGCGGCAGCTGGACGTCGTGCGCCGGGTGAAGGCCCACCTCGCCGGACGCGGCGCCGCGGTGGTCGGCACCGCGTACAGCTACCTGCAGGAATACCTGCCCCACGTGGCGCAGGCCGTGGTGCGACGGGGCTGGACCGATCTCGTCGGCCTCGGACGCATGACCCTCAGCTATCCCGGCATCCTGTCCGATGCGACCCGCCAGGGAGTCCTGACGCCGCGGCTGCTGTGTCGGACCTTCAGCGACTGCACCACCGCGCCGCGCAATGGTCTGATCTCAGGGTGCTATCCGCTCGACGACCACTACCGGGTCAAACCGGAGGCCAAGCGGCTCAAGGCGATCAAGAAGGGATCGGCCTAGCCAATCCACGGAAGCGACCGCCATGCACCACGACCCCATCGGCCTGATCGGACTCGGACTGATGGGTACGGCTCTGACGGAGCGCCTGCTGGAGCATGGCCTCCCGGTGGTGGTCTGGAACCGGACCCGATCGAAGGCCGACCCGCTGATCGCCCTCGGGGCGCGCTGGAGCGACAACCCGCTCGTGGACTGTCGAAGGGTCCTTGTGAGCCTCTATGACAGTGCCTCGGTGGAGGCGGTCCTGACACCTCTTCTGGTCCAGGCCCCGGTTGGCCGGGTGATCCTCGACACGACGACCGGCGATCCGGAGTCGACGATGGCCCTCGGTTCGAGATGTGCCGATCGAGGCCTCCAGTACCTCGATGCGCCCATCTCAGGCTCGAGCGAGCAGACCCGACGGGGCGACGTGACCCTCTTCGTGGGGGGGGACCGGGCGACGTTCGAGTCGTGCGCCGACCTGTGGTCGATCCTGGGCCGTCGGGTGCTGCATGTGGGACCGTGCGGGAGTGCGGCCCGGATGAAGCTGATCACCAACCTCGTGCTGGGACTGAACCGCGCGGCGTTGGCGGAGGGCTTGGCGTTCGCGGAGGCGCTGGGAGTGGATCCTGCCGCGGCCCTCGAGGCGCTCAAGAACAGCAATGCATTCTCCCGTGCGATGGACGTGAAGGGCGACAAGATGGTGTCGCGGGACTATGCCCCGCAGGCCCGGTTGTCCCAGCATCTGAAGGACGTCCGACTCATCCTCGACGCGGCGAGTGGGTCAGGACTCACGCTGCCCCTGGCGGAGGCCCACCGTCGACTGATGGAACATGCGGAGCGGCTCGGACTCGGTGACCAGGACAACAGCGTCATCCTCGAGGTCCTTCGTCGGAGGTAACGAGGGGACCCACACGGCGACGCGGAGACACGGAGGAAAGACGAGGGAGATGAGGGAGACGAAGACCGAGGCGATGCCGGTAGGGCTGTGCTCCGCCACGGCCCCATCTCGATCCGATGCGCGTCGTGCACCCGTGAATGGGGACGGTGTCACTGACGCGTCACAGGATCCCGGCTGGGCCGGTTCGATCCACTCCACCCTCGCGGTCTAGATGGGGACGCCACGGAGGCCGTCCCTACCGGGGTGGGCGCTCCCGCGCACAGTGATGCAGGGCACTGCATCACCCACCCATCGATGCCTTCGGCTTCGAAAAGCACCGGCAACTCATGGAGCCAAGGCACCGCTGCCACCCACCCCTTCTCGCCCTGCCTCTCTCCCGTCTTACCTCCGCGTCTCCGCGTCACCGTGTGAGTCCCCTCCCCCGATCACGACAGGATCTCGGAGACAACACGGCCATGGACGTCGGTCAGACGGAAATTGCGCCCCTGGAACCGGTAGGTCAGCCGTTCGTGGTCGATTCCCATCAGATGCAGGATCGTCGCCTGCAGGTCGTGCACGTGGACCCCATCAGTCACCACGTTCATGCCCAGATCGTCCGTCTCCCCGTGGCTCAACCCCGCCTTCACCCCGCCCCCCGCCATCCAGGTCGTATAGGCGTAGGGATGATGGTCCCGACCCCAGTTCTTGCGGTCGTCGAGAGCGCCCTGGATGAACGGGGTCCGACCAAACTCCCCGCCCCAGATCACGAGCGTGTCGTCGAGCAACCCGCGCTGTTGCAGATCCAGGACGAGTCCGGCCGACGGCTGATCGGTGTCGCGGCACTGGGTGTACAGCTCGGTCGTGAGACTCCGATGCTGGTCCCATCCGGCGTGCATCACCTGGACGCATCGGACGCCCCGCTCGACGAGGCGTCGGGCCATGAGGCAGTTGTACGCGAAGGTCCCTTGCTCCCGGACGCTCGGCCCATAGAGCGAGAGCACGCTTTCGGGTTCCTTCGACAGATCCGTCAGTTCCGGAACGCTCGTCTGCATCCGGAACGCCATCTCGTACTGGGCGATGCGCGCGGCGATCTCGGGATCGCCATGCTCCTGGAGCTTCCGCGCATTGAGCGCCGCCAGGTCGTCGAGCATGGCGCGGCGCAGGGAGGGATCGAGTCCCGAGGGATTGCTCAGATAGAGGACCGGATCTCCGTTGCCGCGGAACTTCACGCCCTGGTAGCGCGAGGGCAGGAACCCCGAGCCCCAGTAGAAATCGTAGAAGATCTGTCCGCAGGTGGTGCCCTTGCTGACCGAGGTCATGACCACGAACGCCGGCAGGTTCTCGGTCTCGCAACCCAACCCGTAGGTGAGCCACGCCCCGAGCGTGGGGCGTCCCGGGATCTGGGCGCCGCTCAGCATCAGCGAGATCGCCGGCGCGTGGTTCACGGCGTTGGTATGCATACCCTTCACGAAGCACAGTCGGTCCGCCACCTGGGCTGTGTACGGCAGGAACTCGCTCACCCAGGCGCCGCTCTGTCCGCGCTGGTGGAAGGGCTCGACCGGCGCCAGCAGCAGCTTGCCGTCGGCCTCGCCGGTCATCGTGCTGAAGCGCTTGCCCGCAACGTAGCCGTCGGGGACGGACTTCCCGTGCAGCTCCCGGAGCTTCGGCTTGTAGTCGAAGAGGTCGACATGCGTCGGGGCCCCGTTCTGGAAGAGATAGATGACGTGCTTGGCCCGGGGCGGCTTCGGTGGATACCCCGGCAGTCCCTGGAGCCCACCGCCCGACATCGCAGCCGCGGCCCCGCCCCGTCCCAGCAGCGACGCCAGCGCCCCGGTGCCAAGGGCCGTGGCCCCACGCCCGAGGAAGGTTCTCCGGTTCAGCAGCAGCTGGCTCTCGTCCAAGGGGTTCATCGGATCATTCGACATTCAGGGCCTCGTCGAGATTCAGCACCGTGCTGCACACGACCGTCCATGCCGCCAACGAGGCCGGATCCAGATCCGTGGGAATCCGGATCTCCCCGACCTCGACCAGCTCCCGGGCGCGTTGCGGCTCGGTCGCGAAGCGCTGTCGGTACCCGTGGAGGGATCCCAGCAGGCGTTCCTGCTCCGCGGCATCGGGGAGACGTCCCACCACCTCCCGGTAGAGCCAGCGGAGACGCTCGGGGTCGGTCTCGGCAGCCCCAGCCACCCGCGCGGCCAGGGCGCGGGCGGCCTCGACGTAGGTGATGTCGTTGAGGGTCAGCAGGGCGTGCAGAGGGACATTCGTTCGCGGGGTTCGGACCGTGCAGGTCTGACGGCTTGCGACATCGAAGAACAGGGTCGGTCCCACGATCCGGCGCCAGAACACGTAGAGGCTCCGACGGTAGAGCGACGCGCCATGGTCCTGCTCATAGCGTTTGGTCCCGAACGTCGCCTCCTCCCAGATCCCGGGCGGCTGGTAGGGCTTCACCGGCGGACCGCCGATGTCCTCCACCAGCAGTCCGGCATGGAACAGGGCCGCGTCGCGGATCATCCACGACGGCATCCGAAGCCTTGGACCCCGGGCCAGGAGCCGGTTCTCCGGATCCCGTTCCCGGATCTCCGGAGGCGTGCGCGACGACTGACGGTAGGTGGCGCTGGTGACGATGAGCCGATGAAGGTGCTTGAGATCCCAGCCGGAGTCGCGGAACTCGACCGCCAGCCAGTCGAGGAGCTCCGGGTGACTCGGCCGCTCGCCTTGGAGACCGAAATCCTCGGCGGTCTTTACGAGTCCAAGGCCGAAGAAGAGCTGCCAGGACCGGTTGACCGCCACCCGTGCAGTGAGGGGATGTCCGGGGGACAGGATCCATTGGGCGAGGCCCAGCCGGTTGGTCGGAGACCCGGCCGGGGAGGTCGAGAGCCCCTGCGGCACTGCGGCCCGAACCCGGGCTCCAGGCTGCTGGTAGTTGCCCCGAGCCAGCACGAAGGTGTCCCGGAACTTCTCCTGGTCCTCCATGACCATGACCCGGGGGATGGACCGGTTTAGTCCGTCCCGCTCGTCCCGGAGACGCTTCTGACGCTCCAGCGCTCCGGCGTACGGCGCATCGTTCGTCCTCCAGTGGGCGGCCAGCTGGTTGAGACGCCCCCCATCCCGCAGTTCGGGATCCTGCGCGAGCGCGTCCTGGATCTCCTTGGGCAGATCCCGGACGCCCGACGCCTCCACCACGGGCTTCCCGGCCGGCCGGGGGAACTTGACCGACTCGAGGGTCCGCACCGTTCCGGCGACCGCCTTCAGCTCGGTCTCGAGCCGCTGGCGTCGCTCCTTCTGGGTCTCGGAGGGCCATTCGAGGTTTGGACGTGCCTGCGGATCCCCACCGCCGCCATCGACCGCCGTGCGATCGAAGAAGGCGAGCAGACTGAAATAGTCCTGCTGGGTGAACGGATCGTATTTGTGGTCGTGACAGCGCGTGCAGTTGAAGGTGGCCCCAAGCCAGACGGTGGCGACGGTCTCGGTCTGGTCGAACAGGTAGTCGATCCGGTTCTCCTCCGGGATGCGTCCTCCTTCCCCGTTGATCATGTGGTTGCGGACGAATCCAGTGGCGAGGCGCTGCTCGGGTGCCGGCGAAGGGAGGAGATCCCCCGCCAGCTGCCACGTGGTGAAGTCGTCGAAGGGGCGGTTGGCGTTGAACTCCCGGACCACCCAGTCGCGCCACGGCCACATGGTGCGTTCGCCATCGCCTTGGTAGCCATTGGAGTCGGCATACCGCGCCGCCTCGAGCCAGTCCCACGCCAGCCGTTCGCCATGGCGTGGCGAGGCGAGCAGGCGGTCCACCTGACGCTCGTAGGCTTCGGGTTGTGTGTCCTCGACGAACCTCCGGATCTCATCGGGCGTCGGGGGCAGCCCGGTCAGATCGAAGGAGAGCCGACGCAACAACGGTTCCCGCGAGGCCTCGGGCGCGGCCTCGAGACCCTCCCTCGCCAACAGGGTCCGCACGAAGGCGTCGATCGGGTTCGACACGCCCGGGACGGACGGCGGCGTGGGGCCCTGCGGGGGCTCGTAGGCCCAGTGGCGTCCCCAGGCCGCGCCCTCGGCGATCCAGCGGGTCAGGGTCGCAATCTGGTCCTGCGACACCGGACGGTGCGCCTCCGGTGGCGGCATGAGATCATCCGCATCCCCGGTGAGGAGCCGTCGGATCACCTCGCTCGCCTTCGGGTCGCCGGGGACGACAGCCACCTTGCCGCTCCTGCCCGGACCGATCGCCTCCTCAAGGACATCCAGCCGCAGGCCCCCTTTGCGGGCGGCCGCATCGGGCCCATGACAGGCAAAGCAGTGGTCCGAGAGGATGGGTAGGACGTCGCGGGAGAACCGCACCGGCTCGGCGGCCTGGGCGGATCCGAGCCCGAGGGCGAGTCCAAACAGGGCCCCGAGGGACTTCCATCGCGTGGCAGGATTCCAGGCCCGGAAGTCCGAGGTCATGACGACACTCCGCTCAGATCGCAGGCACGTTCCATCCCTCGCGATACGAGCGTCGGATCCAGGGGTTTGCGTCCGGCATGTGGGTGAACTGGAGCCGCTTCGCGTCCCAGTCCAGCGTGGCGTTGGGGAACCGCGTGGCGACGCCGCCCAGCAGGATGGATTCGGTAAGGGGTCCGGAATAGGAGAAGGGTGTCGAGGTCTTGGCCTCGCCCCGGACCGCATCGATGAACTGATGCCAGTGGTCGACGCCCTCCACCACAGGGAGCCCGTCGGTCACCACCTTGCCGCCCTTCAGGACGATGGGCATGGAGACGTGCGGGATGATCATGACGCCTTCGGTGCCGATGAGGATCGATCCCTGGTCGGGGAGATCCTTTCCGGCCAGCAGGGCCCGGATCTCGGCGGGCGGACGCTGGTTGCCGTCGTACCAGGTGATCGGGATCCGGCTGGGGATCGTGTACCGCGTGGCGGGGAAGACGTAGCGGATCAGGGCGTTGTTGGCCCAGGAATCGGCGTTGGGCGACGGCCCCTCGCTGCGCACCGAGACGGGTGCCGTGAGGGCGAGGGCGGCGAAGACGGGGTCGAGGATGTGGCAGCCCATGTCGCCGAAGGTGCCGGTGCCGAAGTCGAGACGACGGCGCCAGTTGGCCGGGTGGTACCAACCGTTGCCGATGAAGGGGCGGTAGCGGCAGACGCCGAGCCATAGGTCCCAGCTGAACCCGGCTGGCACCGGATCGATGCGGTTCGGCTTCGGCGACAGATCCCCCCAGTCCTTGCTGCTCCACGTGTGGACTTCATTGACCTTGCCGATCGCCCCGGCCTGCACCTGGGCCACCGCGGTGCGGTATTCCTTGGCCGAGTGGACCTGGATGCCCATCTGGGTCGGCACCTTCCGCGCCGCGGCCATGAGGGCCATCTGACGGCTCTCGTAGACGTCGTGCGTCAGGGGTTTCTGTCCGTAGACGGCGATGCCACGGTCGAGGGCCGACAACCCCATCGGCGCGTGCATGTGGTCGGGGGTCGACACGCTGACCGAGTCGAGCTTCTCGCGGTCGAGCAGCACGCGGTAGTCCTCATAGACCCGGGCGTCGGGGAAGCGCTTGCGGAACTCGGCGGTGCGACCGGCATCGGCCTCGGCGACGGCGACCATGCGGACCTTGGGGTGCGAGGCGATGGACGTGAGATCGGCCCAGGCCATGCCCGAGGCACCGAAGCTGGCGTGGAGGACCTGTCCGGACGGCGGGTTCGCGAGAAGATCACGCGTGATGAACGGGGCGGCGAGGAGTCCGGAGGCGCCGGTCTTGAGGAACGAACGCCGTGTGGAGGCGGAGACAGTGTTCACGGGTTGAGGACGTGTCATGGAAAGACGTGATGAAACCCATCCGTCCTCAGCGAGGCACGCGAAAAGAGCGGAGTGCAGCAGACCCATCCAATGGAGATGTGGACCGCAGTCGAACGGGAAGGGCCGACGGACGCGGAGACTCGGCACCGCGTGAATCCCTCGCCTACCCCTCGCCGTATGGGCCGCGCTCTTTGCCCTGTAACCCATTCGTCACCTCTGGTGTCCTTGCTCCTGTCCTGCCCGGATGCGCCCCAACCGCGGCGCACCCCTCCATCGGTCATGAACAAGAACGAATCCCTACTGCAGTTCTTCTCCGCCCAGAGCGCCGAGATCCCCTACGGACTGTTCCTCATCAACTTCGTCCTCGCCGCCGTCCTCGCCCACCTGCTCGGACGCCTCTATGCCCGGTTCGGCCATTCGCTGTCGAACCGCGAGATGTTCGGCCGGAACTTCATGGTTCTGAGCATGACGACGATGCTGATCATCACGATCGTGAAGTCGTCGCTGGCGCTGTCGCTGGGACTCGTGGGGGCGCTGTCGATCATCCGGTTCCGGACCGCCGTGAAGGAACCCGAGGAACTGGGCTATCTCTTCATCTGCATCGCGATCGGACTCGGGCTCGGCGCGCAGCAGACCGTCATCACGATCGTGGCGTTCGTGATCCTGTCGGCCCTGATCGCCCTCAACCGGATGGTCCGGGGACGCGAACCGGGACCGAGCCTGTACCTGACCCTGTCAGCGCCCCGGGACCGGAGTCCCGGTCTGGCCGCCTGGACGGCCGCGCTGCAGCGTCACACGAGGGACCTCCGGCTGCGGCGGTTCGATGAGACCGACTCCCACCAGGAGGCGTCGTACCAGGCCGCCTTCCCGGACCTCAGGACGGTGGAGACCTGCCTGGAGGAGTTCCGGACCCGCCATGCCGACACGCGGGTGCGGCTGATGGACGACCGCGGCATCGGCACCTGACGGCCCCATGGCGGATGCCTCGGAGAACGGATTCCGCTTCGAGCGGAAGTATCACATCACCGACGTGCCGTTCGGTGAGGTGGAGCACTGGGTCCGCCAGAGCCCGGCGGGGTTCCGGGAGATCCATTCGACCCGGACCATCAACAACATCTATCTCGACACCCCGGGGCTCGATTCCTACTTCGAGAACGTCGGGGGTCTGGCCGAGCGCACCAAGCTCCGGATCCGCTGGTATGGGGCGCTGCTCGGCCCCATCGCCAAACCGGTGCTCGAGTTCAAGATCAAGCGCGGGATGGTCGGCACCAAGGACTCCCATCCGCTGGCCCCCTTTCGTCTGGAGCCCGGGTTCAGCATCGCCGACCTCGAGAAGGCCGTCCGCGACTCCGTCCTACCCCCGGATGTCCGGGCCGCCCTCGAGGACGTGGAGCCGGCGATGATCAACCGGTACCATCGGAAATATTTTCTGTCGGCCGATGGCACCTACCGCGTGACGCTCGACTGGGGACTCGAGTTCTACCGGGTCGACCGGCATGACACCCGGTTCACCTGCCCGAACCGGCTTCCGGACAGCACCGTGATGGAGCTGAAGTATGCCGGTGAGGTCGCCGAGCTCGACGAGCGGATCACCAACTTCTTCCCGTTCCGGGTGACCCGGATGTCGAAATACGTCACCGGCATGGAGGCGGTGGAGGGATGAACCCGTCCCGCAGGGCGGGGGCATCGGATCCCTTGGCGTGGATCTCCCCGGCCCAGTTCAGCTGGGGGCTGACGGCCCTGCTCGCCCTGCTCGTGACGGCATTCCACCAGGATCTGCTCCAATACAATCGGGAGCCCGAGGTGGTCCTGTCCGAGATCCTCGCCGTCAACCACTCGGCGCTCGACGACGCCGACGGCGACTTTCCGGGGTGGATCGAGCTCCAGAACCGGAGTGGTCGACCGGTCGACCTCGCCGGATGGCATCTGACCGATGATTTCCGCAATCCGACGCGGTGGACCTTCCCGTCGGTAACGCTCGACCCGGGCGCATTCCTCGTGGTGTTCGCCTCGGGCAAGGACCGGACGAACCGGGTGGAGGACCTTCATGCGAACTTCAGACTCGACCCGAAGGGGCGGTTCCTCGGGCTCGCACGCCCCGGGGGCGGTGTGTTCGAGGACGAATTCCAGCCGAAGTATCCGGCTCTCCCAGGCGACGTCTCCTTCGGCAGGCTCCAGAGCCGTGGGGACAGTCCGTTCCCGCTGCGTCGGCACGGACTGTTCGTCACGCCCAGTCCTGGGGAGACGAACCGGGGGGAAATGCTGGGCCAGGTGGCGGACACGCAGTTCAGCCATCCCCGAGGCATCCACGACCAGCCCTTCATGCTCACGATCGGATGTCGCACCCCGGGGAGCGAGATCCGGTACACCCTGGATGGGTCCCTGCCCCGACCGGACCGTGGCGTCGTCTACTCCGGGCCAATCGCAATCACGAACACCACGATCCTGAGAGCCGCCGCGTTCCGGGTCGGATTCCGGCCCTCGAATGTCGACACGCTGACGTTCCTGTTCCCGGCAGGAGCACGACCGGTTCCGGAGACCTCGTCGCTGTCGGAGGAAACACGGATCCGGACCCACCCACTCCCGCCGCGGACCACCCTGTCCTCAGTCCCCATCGTGTCCCTGGTGCTGGATCCCGCGGACCTCTGGGATCCGACCCGTGGACTGCAGGTGAACCCGCTGCAGACGGGGGATGCCTGGGAGAAGGCCGCATCGATGGAATGGATCGAATCGGGGTTCACCGGGAGTCGCACCGGGGACCGCGCCGCCTTCTGTGGCCTCTCGGTCCATGGATCCTCGGGAGGGAACTTCGGCCCCGACACCAAGCTCTCCTTCCGACTCGTGTTCCGAGACCTCCATGGGACTCCGGAGTGGTCCGGGCGTCTCTTTGGTCCCACGGGCGCCAAACACTTCAAGACCCTCCTGCTGGACGCGGGATCCCCGGTTGGGGAATCCATGGACACCCGACAGGCTGGACCTAACCTCATCCGGGGCGCCCTCACCCGGGAGACCTTCCGTGCCATGGGACAACCGGCACCGGATGGGCGATTCGTCCATGTCGTGCTGAACGGGAGCTATTGGGGCGTGTACGACCTGCAGGAACGGATCGACACCCGATTTCTTGCGGATCGGTTGGGCGGCAAGCCCTCGAACTACACGATGCGCAGTCCCAACGGGGTGGCTTCCCGGGAGGACACGGCATGGCTCCGGATCCGCGAACTGTGCGGTCTGGGGATGTCCGATCCGGGACGCTATGCGGAGCTGGAATCCCTTGTGGACCTCGAGGCGTTTGCCGATTTCGTGGTACTCCGGACCCAGGATAGATCCCGGGGCGACTTCGACGCCCCGGGATGGATCGCAGTCCGGCGGGAGTCGCCGAGGGTGGGGGCCTATCTATTCCTGCCACAGGGTCGTCACCTCCGGAAAGGGGAAGACGAGGAGCGGACGCCGTTGGATACCCTCTCCCCGACAACGCTGTATCGATTACTCCAGTCGCAGCCCCGATTCATGAGTCTCCTTGAAAAGAGACGGCGCATGCACGAGTCGCCGGGGGGAGCCCTCTCACCCGCGGCCATGGAGGCGCGGCGTTCGGAGCTGTTGGAGAGGGTCGAACCGGCCCTCGGGGCTGAGATGCTCCAGTGAGAGACGGGACGGAGGTAGATCCATCCCACTCCAGAGGCTCTGCGCCAGGTGTGCCGTGGGCGCTTCCGCGCCCAGTGCCGCAGGGCACTGCGGCACCCACCGGATCAGCACCACCGGCAGCACCACCGGGGTGGCCTCCACACCAGGCAGTGCGGCGTCCAGAAAGGATCAGCCCACTGAGGGCGCGGTGGGGCCAAAGGGATCAGGATCCGAGCAGCTCCTCGGCATGCCGACGTGCGGCGGCGGTGGCTCCGCCCAGCATGCGGGCCACCTCCTCGATCCGATCGGTACGGCCCAGTCGGCTGACGAAGGACTCGGTTCGGCCATCCTGGACTTCCTTGGTGACACGATAGTGGACATGCCCCGCCGCGGCCACGGGGGCCAGGTGGGTGATGCACAGCACCTGGTGTTGTTCGGCGATCTGGCGGAGCTTCGCACCCACGCCTGAGGCCGTCTCGCCCCCCACGTTGGCGTCGACCTCGTCGAACACCAGCACCGGCACCTCGTCCTCCCGCGCCAGCACGGTCTTCAACGCCAGCATGACCCGCGCAAGCTCGCCGCTCGAGGCGATGGCGCGTAGTGGCCGGGCCGGCTCGCCCGGATTCGGGGCGAACAGGAACTCGCACTGGTCGAAGCCCGTGGGCGAAGGCGTCTCCGACCTCGAGAGCCCGACCTCAAGCTGGCTCTGCCGGAAACCCAGAGCGGCCAACTCCTTGCCCGCCGCTTTCGACAGCTTGCCAACCAGCTTCCGTCGGGCGGCGGTCAGGTCGTCCCCCGCCTTCGCCAGTGCCACTTCAGCCCGCTGGAGTTCCGCATCCAGGCGGATCAACTCGGCATCCCGTCCCTCGAGCTGCCCGAGACGGAGTCGCGCCTCGACACCGAAGGCGGCCACGTCGGCAAGGGTCTGGCCATACTTGCGCTTCAAGGACTGGAGCAGATTCAACCTCTCCTCCAGAAAGGCGAGCCGCTCGGCGTCGACATCGACCGAGTCGCCGTAACGGGACAGTGCAACCTGGAGTTCCTGGAGCAGCACCAACGCCTGGGCGTGGAGCGATGTGAGGGAGTCGACACCGGGATCCAGTCGCTGGAGATCCTGCAGCACCCGTCCCAGCGACCCGAACCGGGTCAGTACGGCGTCGTCCTGCTCCGACAGGAGCTCCAAGGCACCTCGGGACAGCTCGATCAGGCGGGCCGCGTTGGCGGCACGGTGGTGTTCCGCCTCCAGCGCCTCGTCGTCGTCCGTGAGCCGGGCCGCCTCGATCTCGCGGACCTGGAACCGGAGCAGGTCGAGCTGGCGGGCATAGGCCTGCTCGTCCACCACGAGGGCACGTCGGGCCGCAAGAAGTTCCTCCCGTTGCCGGAAGGCCTTCTCGAACATCGATCGCGCGAGCCCCAAACCCCCGAAGGCATCGAGGACCGCAAGCTGGCGGGACGGTTTGAGGAGGGACTGATGGTCGTGGGGTCCGTGGAGGTCGACCAGATCGCCGGCCACCTCGGCGAGGGTGCCGAGACTGGTCGGGGAGCCATTGACGAACTGTCGGTTGGTCCCGGTCGACGTGAAGGTCCGCTTCAGGATCAGCTGACCGCCCTCGCAGGGTTCGAGGCCGTGTCGGACCAGAAGCTCCGGGTCTGGCAGGGGCCTCTCCCGCTGGCCGACCTCGAACACCGCCTCGACGGTGCAGGCGTCGGCTCCCGACCGGATCAGGGTCCGGTCGGCCCGCTGTCCCAGGACGAGACCGAGGGCTCCGAGGATAACGGATTTGCCGGCCCCGGTCTCCCCTGTCAGCACATTGAGGCCCGGAGCCAGCTCCAGGGTCAGGTCCGCCACGAGGGCGAGGTTACGGATGCGGAGGGTCGTCAGCATTGGACGTCCCTTGTTTCGACCCGAACCGCCGGGTTGCCAACCGGAATTTCGGGAACCTGGCCCCGGTCACACGGACGGGGAGAACACGGAGGGGGACCCACACGGCGACGCGAAGACGCGGAGAACAAAGAGAGGGGATCCGATGGCTTCAGCCCTTCCGTCCTTCTCGACCTCCGCGTCTCTGCGTCGCCGCGTGAGTCCCTCCCTACCGCCCCCGTCCGCCGCCGTCCGCCTCAGGCCTTCTCCTGGATCATCTCGAACTTCGCGCCGCTGAGGATGCGTTCGACGAAGTTCGTCGTGTAGTTGCCGCGACGGAAGTCGGGGTCCTGGAGGATCGCCTGCTCGAACGGGATCGTGGTCTTGACCCCGGTGATCATGTACTCGGAGAGCGCACGGCTCATCCGGTTCATGGCCTCGGCACGGTCGCGTCCCACGGTGATCAGCTTGCCGATCATCGAGTCATAGTAGGGTGGGATCGTGTAGCCGGCGTAGGCATGGGAATCGATCCGGACCCCCGCTCCGCCCGGGGCGTAGTACATCTCGATCCGACCCGGACACGGCCGGAAGTCGCCGAAGGGATCCTCCGCATTGATGCGGCATTCCATGGCATGGCCCTTGAACTGGACGTCGCCCTGGGAGAAGCGGAGTTTTTCGCCAAGGGCGATGGCAATCTGCTCCTTCACGATGTCGATCCCGGTCACCTCTTCGGTGATGGGGTGCTCGACCTGGACCCGTTTGTTGACCTCGAGGAAATAGAAGTTGCCGGTGTCGTCGGCGATGAACTCCACGGTGCCGGCGTTGGTGTAGCCGGCGGTCTCGGCGATGCGGAGGGCGGCCTTGCCCATCTTGGACCGGAGGCCCTTGAACTCCTTCTTGTCGAGCAGCGGCGACGGGGTCTCCTCGATCAGCTTCTGGTTGCGACGCTGGATGGAGCAGTCGCGCTCCCCGAGGTGGATGATGTTGCCCTTGGTGTCGCCGAGGATCTGAAACTCGATGTGATGGGGGTTCTCGATGAACTTCTCGATGTAGACCCCGCTGTTCCCGAACGCCTTCTCCGCCTCGGTCCTCGCGGTGTGGTAGCCCTTCACCAAGGCCACGTCGTTGTGGGCCACCCGCATCCCACGGCCACCGCCGCCGGCGACGGCCTTGATCATCACGGGATAGCCGATCTTGCGGGCAATGGTCAGGGCCTCCTGCTCGGTCTCGATGAGGCCGTCGGATCCCGGAGGGGTCGGCACACCGGCCTTGCGGGCGAGGACACGGCTGGACGCCTTGTCGTGGAGCGCGTTCATCGCCGCCGAACGCGGGCCGATGAAGCGGATGTTGCAGCTCTCGCAGACATCGGCGAAATGGGCATTCTCGCTCAGGAACCCATATCCGGGGTGGATCGCGTCGACATCCGCGATCTCGGCCGCGGAGATGATGCGGTCGATCCGCAGGTAGCTGTCGGTGCTGGGGCCATCCCCGATGCAGATGGCCTCGTCGGCCACCTGGACGTGCATGGAGTTGGCGTCCGCCTTGGAGTAGACCGCGACCGTCTTGACGTTCAACTCGCGGCACGCGCGGATGATCCGCATGGCGATCTCGCCGCGATTGGCGACCAGGACTTTCTCGAACATAGGGGGTTTCGATCGAAGGAGGATCTCGGGCTAGCAGGAGCGGTTTCCGCCGGCATCCCACCGGACGGCGACCCGCGGCAGACCGCTCAGAGCGGACGCACCTTGAACAGGGGCTGGCCGAATTCCACCGGCTTGGCGTTGTCGGACAGGATCGAGGTGATGATGCCCCGGGTCTCGGCCTTGATCTCGTTCATCACCTTCATGGCCTCGATGATGCAGACCACGGTGTCCGGCCCCACCTCGGTTCCGACCTCGACGTAGGACGCCGAGTCCGGGGACGGGGAGCGGTAGAAGGTGCCGATCATCGGAGACTTGATGTCCAGGTCGCCCGAAGAGGCCGCCGAACCCGCGGCAGGAGCCGAGGCGGCCGGGCCTGAAGCCGGCCGGGCCAGCTGGGTGAACGCCGTCAGCTCCGGATCGTCCACCGGGGTCACCATCGGGACCCCGACCGCGATCGGCCGCTTCAGCTTGATCTTGAATTCCTTCTCCTCGAGCTCGAACTCCGAAAGGGAGTTCTTCTTCATCAAATCAATGATCGCCTTGATCTCCTTGAGATCCACGTGGTGTCCCGGGTTGAAGTTGGTTGAAAACCTCGAAACGAAACGGGGCATATCAGCTCGTGGGCCTCCCCCAGCTCCGTCGCAGCGGGCGGATGCTGTATGAAGACCCCGTTACCGGTCAAGGCCCATGTCACCCCCCACCGAACACCCCTTCCGCAAGCCCCAAAACAGCCCTACGCCGAGGCGGTAACGTTAACAAGCGCCTCCAATCCAAGGAGGTACGAGGTCACACCAAAACCCGCGATCTGTCCCCGGCAGACAGCGGCGATGACGGAACGGTGTCGGAACTCCTCCCGGGCGTGAATGTTGGAGAGGTGGACCTCGACGACCGGGATGCCGATGGCGGAGATGGCGTCCCGCAGGGCGATGCTGGTGTGGGTGAGGGCTCCGGCGTTCAGAACCACCCCGGCGCAGGTCGACCGCGCCTCGTGGAGCCAGTCCAGAAGCTCGCCCTCGTGGTTGGACTGCCGACAGTCGACCTCGACCCCGAGCTGACGGGCCCGATCCCGGACGGCGGACTCGATGTCGGCCAGGGTCGACCGCCCATAGACCTCGGGCTGTCGGGTCCCCAGGAGGTTCAGGTTGGGACCGTTCAGCAGCAGCACCTTCATCCGACGATTAACGGAATTCCCCTCCCGGGTGTCGAGCCTTCGTCACCACGGGTCCCGGACAGAAAAGACTCAACGTTCCGGCCGGTTCCTGTTTACTCGCGCTTCCAAGATCGATGAAGGACTCCCCTGCACCCGCCACCCTGAACCCGACCCCCTCCCCCGCAGCCGGGATCCGGGATCTCTTCCAGAACTATGTTGTCCCCAGCTATGGGCGGTTCGACCTCGTCCTGGACCGTGGCGCCGGCAGCCATCTCTGGGATGTGGACGGGCGCCGCTACCTCGATCTCGGCGGTGGCATCGCGGTCTGCTCGCTGGGCCATGCCCATCCGGAGCTTGCCGAGACCCTGGCCACGCAGGCGCGTCGGCTCCTGCACGTCTCAAACCTCTACCATCACGAGCCGCAGGGACGTCTGGCCGAACAGATCGTGACGCGCATCGCCCCGGGCAAGGTGTTCTTCGCCAACTCGGGGGCGGAATCCAACGAGGGTCTCTACAAGCTGGCCCGGAAGTTTGGACACGACGAGGGGCGTTTCGAGATCCTGACGGCCACGAACTCCTTCCACGGACGAACCCTCGCCAGCATCGCGGCCACCGGACAGGACAAGGTCAAGAAGGGGTTCGAACCCGCCGTGAGCGGGTTTCGTCACATCCCCTTCAACGACCTTGATGCCGCACGGAATGCCCTGTCTCCGGCCACCGTGGCCATCCTCATCGAGGGGGTGCAGGGGGAGGGCGGCCTGACTCCGGCGACCGTCGAATATCTTCTTGGGTTGCGACGCCTCTGCGACGAGAACCGGATGCTGCTCCTGATGGACGGGGTCCAGTGCGGACATTTCCGGACGGGCCGATTCCAAAGCTTCCAGCGGCTGCTGGAAGGCGTGCCCGGAGCCGAATCGTTCCTGCCCGACGCCCTCTCGACCGCCAAGTCGCTGGGCGGCGGATTTCCGATCGGGGCCTTCTGGGTCCGTCAGAAGGTCCATGGGGTCGACCTCGCCGACCTCCTGGGACCAGGCACCCACGGAACCACCTTCGGCGGCACCCCCCTCGCCTGTGCCGTGGCCCTGAAGATCTTCGAGATCATCGACCGCGACGGCCTGGTCGACCATGTGCGCTCGGTCGGGACCTGGCTGACGTCGGAACTCGCGACGCTCGCCGCAACCTACCCCGGGGTGATCCGGGGGATCCGGGGTCTGGGGTTCATGCAGGGTCTGGAGCTCCATCCGCGGGATCAGATCCCGGGCTTCGCCGGCAGCGACAGGCCGGCCAGCCTCCAGATGGTCCATCAACTCCAGGAGGCCGGTTTGCTGACCATTCCCTCGGGCAATCAGGTGGTCCGTCTCCTTCCGGCCCTGAACCTGCCCCAGGACCAGCTGGCCGAGGGACTGGACTCGATCCGGAAGGTCCTTCAGCGGATCGCCTAGACCGATCCCGACGAACCCACCGTTCCCGTGGATTCCCCGGGATCCGGTACGATCGGAGGAGTCCCCGGATCCACCCGATCCACCACCGACCCGACCCTTCCGGAGGCCAGTCGGGTCTCCAGCCGCTGGCCCGGACGGAGTCCGTCGACACGACGCACTAGCTGCCCGGTCGACGGATCGAAGGTCAGGGAGTAGCCCCGTTCAAGGACCTGAAGCGGGGACAGGAGACGGAGGGACTGCCCCGCCTGATCCGAGCGGGACCGAAGTCGGTCCCGATGGCGGGACACTGCGACAGCCAGTCGGCGGCGGAGTTCGACCAGGCGCCGCCGGTCTCGCTCGAGGGCCACCTGGGGACGCCGCGCCAGCAATCGGGACACCGACGACGACACCCGGGATACGGCATCCCGGACGCCCCGTCCCACCCCCCGGACGAGGGCGGCTGTCGCGTCGTCCACCTGCTGGATGCGCGTCTCGAGCTGTCGCCGCGGATGTCGTCGCTCCAGTCGGAGGGTCCAGGACTCGGCCCGCTGGCCCCAGTTGAGAACCGTACGAGCCGTCAACACCCTCAATCGGCGCGCCGCGACCGAGAGCCGTCCGACAGCATCGATGTAGCCCGCCGTCAGCAATTCCCCTGCCGCGCTGGGGGTGGCGGCGCGCAGGTCGGCCACCAGGTCGGCGATGGTGAAGTCGATCTCATGACCCACCGCCGAGATCACGGGCAGCCCGGAGGCGGCGATCGCCCGGGCCACGACCTCCTCGTTGAAGGACCACAGATCCTCCAGGGATCCTCCGCCGCGCGTCACAAGGATCACGTCCAGGGACCCAGGGTGTGCCCGTTCCCAGGCGTTGAGCATGCCGATCGCCTCCGCGATCTCCGGCGCGGCGCCCTCGCCCTGGACGCGGACCGGGACGAGCACGAATTCCAGCCCGGCGAAGCGGCGTCCGACGACATGAAGAACATCCCGGATCGCGGCACCGGTGGGAGAGGTCACGAGGCCAACCCGACGGGGAAACCGAGGAATCAGACGCTTCCGTCCCACCTCGAAGAGGCCCTCGGCCTGCAGCCGGGCCTTGAGCCGCTCGAAGGCCGCCTGGAGCGCCCCGATGCCCTCGAGCTCCACCGACGTCACCCGCAACTGATACTTCCCCTGGGGTTCGTAGACCGTCAGCTCCCCGCCCAGGATGACCTTCACGCCGTCCCGGAGCGGGACCTTCGAGGCCGCCGATTGGCTCCGGAACAGCACACAGCCCAGCTGCGCCGTGGCATCCTTGAGAACGAAATAGGCATGGCCGCTGGCCTGCAGACGATGGTTGGAGATCTCACCGGAGACCCGGACGAATCCGAACCGGGATTCGAGGTGGCGCTTGATGCCCTGGGTGAGCTCGCTCACCGACAGCACCGGCGGGGGGCTGGCCGTCGGGGGCGGTTCGACATCAACGGCGGCCTCGACCTCGCACTTCGGCCGGCCGACCGGAGCTCCCGGACCGGTCCGCGGGGTGAAGAGGTCCCCGAAGTCCCACTGGCTTTTGGAGGATCTGGGCATCGTCGGTTCTTCAGGAAGCGATCCGATCCGCGATCACGACACGCCCAGCCGCTCCGAGATGCGGTGGATCGACCGGGCCCGGCCAGTGGACTCGTCCACATCCACCCAGCATCCATTGAGCTGGACCCCTCGGGTGCAGACCTCGAACCGCTGGGGCGTCTGGGTAAGGAACCGTCTCAGGATGGGGGCCGTTTCCCGGCCGAGGACCCCGTCGTGCCCCCCGGTGAATCCGGCGTCGGTGATGCAGGCGGTCCCGCCCGGGAGGATCCGCTCGTCCGCCGTCTGCACGTGCGTGTGGGTGCCCACCACGAGGCTCACCTGTCCATCGAGATGCCACCCCAGCGCAATCTTCTCGGAGGTCGCCTCGGCATGAAAATCGACGATAACGACCGTCGCCTCGGCCTTGAGGGAGGCCAGTTCCCGGGGCCCGACAACAAAGGGGTTCTCGAGGGGCGCCATGAAGGTCCGACCCTGGAGATTCAGGACCCCGAGCGAGGCGCAGCCGGGACGGGTGACAACGGTGGATCCTCGACCCGGGACCTCGGGCGCATAGTTGGCGGGGCGCACGAAGCGGGGTTCGGACTGCAGGAGCTGGGAGACCTCGCGTTGGTCCCAGAGATGATCCCCGGAGGTGATGACATCGACACCGGCCGCGAAGATCTCCGCCGCGGTGGAGGGTGTGATGCCGGAGCCTCCGGCGGCGTTCTCGCCGTTGGCCACGACGTAGTCGAGCCCGAGGGACTCCCGGAGCACCGGGATCCGTTCCCGACAGGCCCGTCTCCCAGGTTCGCCCACGATGTCTCCGATGAAGAGGATGCGCACCGCGCCGAGGTTGGGCCGACACCCACCGGCCGGCAAGGCGCGTGAGCACCGCTCGTGAGCACCATGCGCCGGGGCCGCGGTGGAACCCACAAAACCGTTGTCCCCTGCGCCCCTGCGCGGGCAGGGTCCACGGTCTGTCTATGCAACAGGTGAACATCGGACTGGTCGGGGGCGGAACGGTGGGAGGCGGAGTGCTTTCCGGGCTCCAGAGGAACGGCAACCTCCTGGCGTCGAGGCTGGGACTGTCCCTGAGCGTCGCCCGGGTCGCGGTCCGCGACGTCCGCAAATCCCGACCCGTGGCCCTTCCGGCTGGCGTGATCACTGGGGACTGGCGACAGGTGGTCGACGACCCGTCGGTCCACATCGTCACCGAGCTGATGGGCGGGACGACGACGGCGAGGCAGGTCGTTCTCGCGGCGCTGCGCCGGGGCAAACCGGTTGTCACCGCGAACAAGGCACTGCTCTCCAGCCATGGCGAGGAACTCTTCGCCGAGGCCGCCCGTTCCGGGACCAATCTCTACTATGAGGCCTCCGTCGCCGGGGGTATCCCGATCATCAAGGTGCTCCGAGAGTCCCTCGTCGGAAACCGCGTCCAGCGCATCGCCGGGATCGTCAACGGCACCTGCAACTACATCCTGACCCGGATGAAGCTCGAGGGGGCCTGCTTCGAGGACGTCCTCAAGGACGCCCAGCGCCTCGGCTACGCGGAGGCGGAACCCTCGCTCGACGTCGACGGACACGACGCCGCCCACAAGATCGGGATCCTTGCCTCCCTCGCCCACGGGTTTTGGGTGCAGCCCGAACAGATCCACGTCGAGGGCATCCGCCACATCGATCCGCTCGACATCCAGTTCGCCGGACAGCTGGGCTACACGATCAAGCTCCTCGGCATCGTTCGCGAGGGTCCCGACCCCGGGAAATCCACCCGCCGCAACGGGGCCCGCCCCCGGCCGATCCAGGTGTCCGTTTATCCGGCTCTTGTCCCGAATTCCCACGTACTCGCCTCGGTCAACCACGCCTTCAACGCGGTGGCCGTCCGCGGCGATGTCGTCGGCGACACCCTCTTCTACGGCCGGGGTGCCGGGGCGGACGCCACCGCGAGCTCGGTGTTGAGCGACCTCGCCGATGCCACGCTAGACCTGAAGAACGGATCCCATCGCCGCGTGCCGCCGTTCGTCGCCCACGAGGGGCATGCGACCGTGAGCCCGATCGAGGACTTGGTGTCCCGCTACTATGTCCGGCTGTCGGTGCTCGATCGTCCCGGGGTGTTCGCGCGGATCGCCAACATCCTTGCCCGCTCCGGCATCGGCATCTCCTCGATCATCCAGCCGGAGGGACACGTCGGCGAGGCCGTGCCGGTGATCCTGATGATCCACGACGCCCCGAACGCCGCGATGCGCCGGGCCCTCCAGCAGATCGGGCGACTGCCCGCGGTGAAGTCGACGCCGGCCATGATCCGGGTCGAGCCCCTCGAGTGACGCGGACCGAGGGATTCCCGACACCGTCACCGCCACCCGTACCGTCTCCGGATCAGATCACGAACTCGAGCGGTGGCGCCTTGGGGATGACTCCCATGGTCTGACCCCGCGCGAGGAACCGACGGATGCTCTCCCGCCCCTTCTCACCGTAGTCGAGGGTCCAGTGGTTCACATACATGCCGACGAAGCGGTCGGCCAGCTCCGCGCCCATGTCCCGGGCCCACTGCAGGGAATGGGCCACCGCCTCGGGACGGTGATCGAGGCTGTAGCGGATGCTGGCGGTGAGGATGTCGCTGACCCGACGCCGAAGCTCCGGGGCGTGGCGCTTGTGGATGACATTGCCTCCCAGCGGCAGCGGAAGGCCGTCGTTCTCGTGTCCCCACCAGATCCCCAGATCCTCGCAGAGCTCGAGTCCCTCGTTCCGATAGGTCAGCTGCCCCTCATGGATGATCAGCCCGACATCGGCTTCCCCCCGCTTCACCGCGGCGAAGATCTGGTCGAAGGGCACGACGAGGATGTCGAGTTCCTCGGCCCTGCGGCCCAGCCAAAGCTGCAGGGCCAGGAAGGCGCTGGTCATGCGTCCCGGCACCGCGATCCGGGACCGGGCCACCTCGTCCCGACCCATCCGTCGCGGGGACACGAGCATCGGACCGTATCCGTCTCCCATGCTGGCTCCGCTGGACAGCAGGGCGTAGGTCTCGCTCACATGGGCGTAGGCATGGATGCTGATGGCGGAGATGTCCAGCTCACCCCGGGTCGCCCGCTCGTTCAGGGTCTGGATGTCCTGGAGGATGTGCTCGAACCGAAGCCCCGGCGTGGGAAGACGATCCTTCGCGAGAGCGTAGAACATGAAGGCATCGTCCGGATCCGGCGAATGCCCGAGGGTGAGGGAGAGGGACTCCATGCCCTCGAAGGATGGAATCGGTTCCCGGTTTCGTCGAGGGCCCTGCTCTTCAGACCCGGTGCAGTGTCACCCGGAAGACACCCTCGTTGGTCATCGCGATCAGTTCCGGCCGCTCCGGTTCGGCAAGGAAGGTCCAGCAACTGAACACGGGACCGGGACCGGAAACCTGGAAGACCCGTCGGGGCAACTCACCCGTCGCCCCACAGTCCCAGGCCCAAAGCGACGGCCCACGCGAGGAGTCGGTGGGCGTGAGCTGCAGGAAGACCACACAGTCCAGCACGGGATGGTAGACCGCCCTCGAAATCCGGGGCTGGCTCCACCGCCCCACCGGGAAACACTCGTGCCATCGGTTCGTTCCAAGGTCGAGCACCCAGAGATCATCGAGCGCGTGCCAGCTTCCATTGAAGGCCCCGAGGTCGGGATCCCGCTGCCCCTGTTTCCCGGTCAGGCTGCCGGAGCCGCCGAAGAGGTACCAGTGATTCCAGTCCCGCCCGGGGAACACCTGGTTCGAGGCTCGGGGCATGGGCACGACGTCGGCGTCCGTGACCCTCAGCCACTGGCCGCTGATCGGGTTCCATTCCCGGCGGCCCAACGACACGCCCATGTTCCCATAGCCTTCAAACCGACCCACTCTGCGCTGATGGGGATTCCAGTAACAGGGCCCGGTAAAGCGGAGGTCATTGACGAGCTGGACCTCGGGATGATCGAGGGTCGGCCCCTCCGGATTCACGCGGACCAGGTCGCCAGTGAACGATTCGACCCCAAAGAGGGTCCCCGAGATCGGATCCCGGACCGCAACACCCGCCTTGGGATATCCGGTCCACTCGAGGCTCGTCCGCTCCCAGGAGTCGAGCGAGACCGAGATGAAGGCGAGGCCGATCCGGTCATTGGCCGCGAGGGAATGGACCCGTCGGCGTTTCCAGTCGCACAGTTGGGGAGAGCCGATCCAGGTCTCCATGCCGAACCGCTCCGGCGGGAGCCGTTCCCAGACCGCCCGGTACCGGGGCAACGACCGCCAGACATACGCCGCCCCGGCCATCACTCCCAGGGCCACCCCGCCCCGGATCATGTCCCGTCGGGACCAGCGACGCCCGCCTCGCATCACCCAGTCCAGATGCTCCAGGAGCGCCTCCGCCGTCGAGATCCGGTGGGTGTGGCGAGGGTCGGAGGCGCGCAGCAGGACCTTGTTCAGCCGCCAGCCGAACCGGTCCCAGTCCTTCGCCTCAACCACGGCCCGGGGCAGGGACGGAAACTGGAACCGATCGTTTCCCGTCCAGCACTCGTACAACGATCGGCCGAGGGCAAAGACGTCCATGGCAGGCGACGCGGCCCCATCGGGAGGCATGTAGCCTTCCGTGCCGGGGAACTGCACATCCTGGTCCCCGTTCCCGAGGGAACCCAGGTCGCCCAGGACGGGCCGCCCTCCCATGAACAGCACATTGGCCGGCTTCACGTCCCGGTGCTGCAGTCCCGCCCGGTGCAGGAACGCCAGGGCGCCGGCTAGGTTCCTCCCGAGATCCACGACCTCGGAGGTCGTGGAAGGCCCCTGCATCGCCACCCGAAGGGCAAGGGTCGAGGGCACATACTGGTCGACACGGTTCGGATCGAAGGGCCGTTCCAGCTCCGCGTCATCCGCCAGGGGCATGTCCTCCCACAGCGTCCCGGAAGCCATGTCGACACCCGTCGACGTCAATGCGATGAGACCCGGCGGACGCTCCATGCCGGAGATCCGGAACCGAAGCGTCTGGAGCCCGGACAGCACCTCGGGCTGGACGGCCTGCTGGAGCTTCAGACAGCACCACCGTCCGGAGGGATTGATCGCCAGATATACCCAGGACCGGGGTCTCGAGGCCAGTTCCCGGACCAGCCGATACCCATCAGGCGCCTGGGGCGGCGTGGATGTCACGAGAACGGCTCGGAGAGGTCCTGGACCAGCAAGGTGTTCCACTGGGCCTTGAGACGACGCACGATGCGATGCTGGATGACCCGCACGCCGATCTTGGTGATGCCAAACCGGGAGGCCACCTCGGCCGCGAGACATCCTTCGAGGGCATAGGCCTCGAAGACCTGCCAGTGCTCCGGCCGGGTCCCGGACCGGACCCGGGCGAGACACACCGACCAAAGATGTCCTTCCATGTGCTCCCGGGCACGGCCGTCATCGGCCGGGGCCTCCACGGCTGGCAGCCAGATCTTGAGGCGCTTCACCGCCTCCACACCCAGCTGGTGTCGTCGATTGCGACGGTGCGCCTCGAAGATGAGCCGGTGCACCACGTGGCCCAGCCACCGACGAAACCCGTTCTGCATCGGCTCGAGCCGTCGGGACTCCAACATCCTCGCCACCCTGAGGAAGGCGTCCTGGACCACATCCTGCGACTCCGCCTCCGTAAGACCGCTCTGCTCACAGAGCCGGAGAATGGGTTTCTGATACTGGTCCCAAAGGGATTTCCACGCCGGCTCGTTGGACAGGTCCGCCGCGGAACCGAGCAGTTCTCGGTCCGTGGTCGCGGTCAGCAACAGGTTGGGATCAGTCTGCCGCATGGAGTCGGGAGAGACTTGGAACCGGATTCCGATGGAACGCACTTACCCGGTAGCAATTACCCGTACATAGGCCGTGGACGACCGGGCGACTCAAGCAAAAGATTCCGAGGAATGGAGATTTCTCGATCCAGGATCGGTTCGTGGGTGGGTTCTCGTCCTCGGGAGCCGCGTCACAGCGGTTTCCACTTGCGGTGCCGGTATTTGTCCCAGACCCAGCGGAAGTCGGGGTTGTTCGGACCGCCACCGGCCCAGTTGAAACTGGGGATCCCGACCGCCGAATCCTTGGCGGCCTTCAGGACCTTTGCCTCGACCCACTTGTGGCCCTCGTAGTGGCCATCCTGAAACGAAAACGTGCTGAAGTTGCCGTGGAAGACCGCGAAGGGGTCGATCCAGCCCTTGCTGTCGGTGCTCAGTACCCAGGTGCCGAGGTTGGAGTTCCGGGGGTCGGATTCCTCGATGAAGATGAAGGACTGCGACGGACTCTCGACCTCCGGCACCTTGATGTAGGGAGGCTGGGAGGACTCCCAGCCGAGGATGCCGTTCATGCCATTGGCCTTCGAGTAGCTGTCCCACGCCCACCCCGATCCCGGCTTTCGCCTCGCCCGGAGATCGCCCGGACAGTGGAAGGTGCCGAGGCCACCGATGTACTCCCACATGGGGGAGTTGGTGAACCCCCTGGCCACACGTTCCATCGCTTTGGCGAGCGGGATTCCGGCCGAGATGTCCGGCGTGGGCCCCTGCCAATAGCCGCCGCCGGTCAACTCCACCCGCTGCCCCTGCTTGTTCCGCCACCCCTCGGTCGCGGCCAGGAAGTCCTGGCCGTCGTTGGAGTACATGATCCACGCGAGGGCCAGCTGCTTCTGGTTGTTGGCGCAGGCGGCGCCGGTGGCCTTCAGCTTCGCCTTGCCGAGGGCGGGCAGAAGCATGCCGGCGAGAATGGCGATGATGGCGATCACCACCAGCAGCTCGATGAGGGTGAATCCTGCGTGAAGGGAGCGCCTCGGGAACGGCGAGCGGATCATGGGCCTACGCTAGCAAGGGATTCCGGACAGGGCCAGACACCAATTGGGGTTCCCACGCACACCACGACCCGCAAGAGACCTTTCGCCAGCGACCGTTCCGGTGTTTCCTCTCAGGGTCATGTCGGGGGACACCATCCGCGTCGTCGGAGCACGTCAGCACAACCTGAGGAACGTGACCGTGTCGATCCCCCGGGACCGGCTCGTCGTGCTCACCGGCCCCAGCGGTTCCGGCAAGTCCTCCCTGGCGTTCGACACCCTCTTCGCGGAGGGACAGCGCAAGTACGTCGAGTCCCTGTCCGTCTACGCCCGGCAGTTCCTCGACCAGATGGAGAAGCCCGATGTCGAACACATCGAGGGTCTCTCCCCGGCGATCGCGATCGAGCAGCGGAGCAGCGCCGCGAACCCCCGCTCGACCATCGCGACCACCACCGAGATCTACGACTACCTGCGGCTCCTGTACGCCCACATCGGACAGCCCCACGATCCAGAGACCGGCCTACCGATGACCCGCAGGACCACCCCGCAGATCGTCGACACGATCCTCGCACTCCCTCCGCAGACCCGCCTGATGCTGCTCGCCCCCCTCGTGACCGACCAGAAGGGGGAATTCCGCGATGTCCTGGAGCGCCTCAGCCGGGAGGGGTTCGTCCGGGCCCGGGTGGACGGGCAGATCGTCGAGCTGGTGGCCAACAAGCCCGTGCGACTCGACCCCCAGGGTCAGCACACCATCGAGGTGGTGGTCGATCGGCTCGTGGTCGCCGAGGGGATTCGCACCCGTCTGGTCGACTCCGTGGAGACGGCGCTGAAATGGGGCAACGGCCACCTGCTCACCCTGCACCAGCCGGGAGCCGGAGGGGGGGCTGGAAGCGTCGCCGGGACGGCGGTCTGGACCGAGACACGGCACTCGAACCACCTCTTCTCGCCCACGACAGGACGGACCTATGAGCCCCCGACACCCCAGCATTTCTCCTTCAACTCCCCCCGTGGCGCCTGTCCCGTGTGTCACGGGCTCGGACAGAAGCGGGTCTTCGATGCGACCCTGATCGTTCCCGACGACACCGTCTCGCTCGAGGCCGGGGCCGTGCACCCCTATCGGCGCCTGGGGGGCAAGCGGATGGTGACCTATTTCAAGGCCCTGCTGAAGGGGATGGCCGGCCACTGGAAGGTGCCGCTGGACCGCCCCTGGAAGACGCTCCCCGAGGAGTTCCAACGGAAGCTGCTGCACGGGACGGGCGACGAGGAGGTCGAGTTCTGGTTCATGCACGGCGGGACACCCCGGAAGACGGTCAAGGCCTTCGAGGGCGTGCTGCCCCACCTCGAACGCCTCTACGCCGAGAGCGAGAGCGAGTTCACGCGGAACCGGCTCAAGGCCTACATGACGCTCGCTCCCTGCGATGCCTGCGGAGGGAAACGCCTCCGGCCCGAGCTGCTCGCCATCACCCTGCCCCTCGATCCCGTCCCGGGAACATCACCCCACCCCTCCGGGGGCGACACCCGGAACCCCGCGATTCCCGGGCTCCACATCGCCGGGTTCTGCGGGCTCTCGGTGGAACGGGCCGATGAATTCCTCGCCCGCCTGCCGCTCAACGAGCTCCAACGGCAGATCGCCGGGGAACCCGTCGGGGAGATCCGCAAACGGCTCGGCTTCCTGCGGAAGGTCGGACTCGGCTACCTGACCCTCGACCGGGAATCCGGAACGCTGTCCGGCGGCGAGGCCCAGCGCATCCGTCTGGCGACCCAGATCGGGGCCGGACTCATGGGCGTGCTGTACATCCTCGACGAACCCAGCATCGGACTGCATCAGCGGGACAACGAGCGCCTCCTGGAGACCCTGCGCCATCTCAGGGACCTCGGGAACTCGGTCGTCGTGGTGGAGCACGACGAGGACACCATCCGCGCGGCGGACCATCTCATCGATCTGGGTCCGGGTGCTGGCATCCATGGGGGTGAGATCGTCGCCCAGGGAACCCCCGAGGAGGTGGCCCGGGATTCCCGCAGCCTCACCGGTCGATACCTCCGGGGTGATCTGCAGATCGAGGTCCCCTCGAAACGGATCCGTCCGAATCCCGAAAAACCGTGGCTGGAGATCCTCGGCTGCCGCGAGAACAACCTCCGGGACCTCGATGTCCGGATTCCCTTCGGAACACTGACCTGCATCACCGGCGTGAGCGGCAGCGGCAAGTCGACCCTCGTGGACGACATCCTGCGTCGTGCCCTCTTCCGGCAATGGTACGGGTCGAAGGAGCGGCCGGGACTCCACCGCGAAATCCGGGGCACGGAATACCTCGAGAAATGTGTCGTGATCGACCAGACCCCGATCGGACGCACGCCGCGGAGCAACCCGGCGACCTACACCGGGATGTTCAACGAGATCCGGGGACTCTTCGCGCAGCTGCCTTCGGCCCGGGTCAGGGGTTACGACGCCGGACGGTTCAGCTTCAATGTCCGGGGAGGCCGCTGCGAGAAGTGCGAGGGCGACGGGGCCCTGCAGATCGAGATGCACTTCCTGCCACCCGTCTATGTGACCTGTGACGTCTGCGCGGGTAAGCGGTACAACCGCGACACCCTCGAGATCACGTACAAGGGACTCAACATCGCCGACGTCCTCAACCTGACGGTGGACGAGGCGGTCTCCTTCTTCCGGGCCGTCCCCAAGCTCCACGACCCGGCCCTGACCCTCGCCGAGGTCGGTCTCGGCTACCTCCGTCTGGGACAGTCGGGCAACACGCTCAGCGGTGGCGAGGCCCAGCGGCTCAAGCTGGCCGCGGAACTCTCCCGGAAACACACCGGGCGGACCCTGTACCTGCTCGACGAACCCACCACCGGACTCCACATGCACGACATCGCCAAGCTGCTGGAGGTCCTGTTCAAGCTCCGGAATGCGGGGAACACCCTGGTGGTCATCGAACACAACCTCGATGTCATCAAGACCGCGGACTGGGTGATCGACCTCGGCCCCGAGGGAGGGTCTGGAGGAGGGCGAATCCTGGCCGAGGGCCCGCCGGAGGCGGTTGCCGCTTGCCCTGACAGCCATACCGGACGCTTCCTCGGACGTCATCTGACCCAAAGGAATGCGGCATGAAACCGAGAGTCGGTTGACCCCCGAAGGACTCGACCATATTGTTCGAATGCCCATGGCGGCCCCTATTCCAGTCGCAGCAGAGTTCGTCCTGAAGACCCGGGCACCCGAGGTCTCCTGGGACGAGATCCTCACACCCGCGAGGCCTTTTCTCGAGCAGGTTTCACGACGGCTGGAGGCCCAGGTGGAGGGGTTCGAGCCGGAGATTTCCGGACAGGCCCGCTACGCCCTCGACAACCGCGGCAAGCAGCTCCGTCCGGCCTTCGTCGGACTCTGCGCGGGAAGCGTCGGCACCCTCGTCGAGGACCACATCACGATCGCGGTCCTGCTGGAGATGATCCATCTGGCCACGCTGGTCCACGACGACATCATGGATGGGGCATCGGTCCGGCGGGGTCGACCCACGGTCGGCGCCCGTTGGGGAAACCACGTCGCGGTGCTCCTCGGCGACTGCCTGTTCGCCCATGCGATGCGCGTCGCGGCGGGACTCCAGAGCACCGACATCGCCAAGTCGCTGGCCGAGGCCTCCAACGCGGTCTGTACCGGGGAGATTCTCCAGACCAACCGTCGGCGCCGATGGGATCTCCCCCGATCCGAGTATCTGCGGATGGTGGAGATGAAGACGGCCGAGCTCTTCGCGGTGGCCGCCGAGCTCGGCACCCGCCACGCCGGAGGCACCGAGGCCCAGGTGGCCGCGCTCCGGGACTTCGCCCGGGCCGCCGGGACGGCCTACCAGATCTACGACGACTGTCTCGACCTCTACGGATCGGAATCCCTGGTGGGCAAGTCCCTCGGAACCGACCTCGCCACCGGAAAGCTGACCCTGCCGCTGATCGTGCTGCTGGAACGGGCCTCCCCCTCCGATGCCTCCGACATCCTCGGCTGGCTGGACGACTGGAAGCCCGACTACATGGTCGGCCTCCGCGCCCTCCTCGACTCCCACGGCGCCCTGGCGGAGTGCGCCGCCGTGATCGAGGAGCTGCTCCAGAAGGCCGGTGCCTCGCTCGGCGCCCTGCCGGACACCCCGCACCGCGATGCACTCCGCTCCTTCACCCGACTGATCTCCCGGCAGACCCTCCGGCTGTCCCGCTAGACGTCCCATCCCCGCGTCGGAGCCTCATGGACCCGGAGACCTCCCGTACGCACGCCCCAGGAGGTGAGGTGTCCGCACCCGCGATGCCGGATGACATGCCGCTGGTCCGTCGGGCCCAGTCGGGCGACGACGAGGCCTACGAGGAGCTCATCCGACGGCACCAGCACCGCATCTACGGACTCTGCTACCATCTGACGTCGAACCATGAGGATGCGGCGGATCTGGCCCAGGATGCCCTGATCAAGGCCTGGAAGGCCCTGAGATCCTTCAAGGGCGACTCCAGCTTCTACACCTGGCTGTACCGGATCGCCTACAACACGGTCCTGAACCATCTGAAGCAGCGTCGCAACCGCACACCGCATCTCAGCCTCGACGATCTCGACTTCAACGCCGAGCACACGCCGGAGCTGCTGGAGCTGATCTCCACGATCACGCCCCGCCGGGACGTCGGACTCGCCGAGCTCCACCAAAAATTGAACGAAGCCCTACTGCGTCTGTCCGAGGAGCACCGGACCGTCGTGACCCTCCACGACATCCAGGGACTTCCCCATGACGCCATCGCCGAGATCCTGCAGTGCAACCCGGGCACGGTTCGGTCACGACTCCACTATGCCCGACAACAACTGCAGGGACTCCTCGGCGATTTCCTGAAACAGTAGCGAGCCGCATTCCATGAACGACGAACAGGACCCTCATCCGAACATCGCCCGCCTTCTAGAACTCAAGCAGCGGGAGACTCCGCCGCCGGGATTCCACGACCGGCTGAGGTCGAGGGTCATGAGGTCGATCCGCGTGGAACGCGCCGAGGAGGTCCGACCCTGGTGGTCGGTCCTCTGGCTCCCGGTCTCGGGAAGCCGGTTCATGTGGGCCGCCAACGGACTCGCAGCCGTCGGCATCGCCTTCCTCGGCACCGCCACCTTCCATGTGCTGTCCACCTCGGCGGACGCCGAGGCGGAGGTGGAGGTCTATGCGGCCCTGCCGCTGCCCGCGGAGGTCGGGATCCGCAACACGCTGGTCACCACCCCACACGCCCCCGGTCTCGTCGCCCAGGCCCCGCCCCGGCTCGAGTACCGTCCTCTCCCCGCCCAGGGAATCCTGGTGCCCATGCCGGCGGCCCTCCATGGATCCGTCACCCAACGGGATCCGAATGCGGACGACACCGCGCGACAGCTGTTCCGTCCCCCGTCCCGGAAGAACCCAGCCTTCATCCTGGTCAGCGAACGGATCGAGGGCCGCTGATCCACTCCCCAGACCGAGGGCTGTCCTTCGGGTTGAACCCACGGCCCACTAAGGCCACTTCGATCGGCCCCGGGCAGGGATGGAATGGGATCGGATGGGGATCTCCAATTCAGAGACCCCGATCTTCTCGGCGCCGCTCAGCGCGACTTCACGAACACCAGCGTCATCTTGAGCTCCGGGAACGGAATCGCGAACCGTCCATTCTCCTGGAGCGTCGCCTCACGATTGTCCGGCTGGGGTGTCGTGAACGTCAGGGGATACCGGTCCCCCGTCCTCGTCCAAGTCCCCTCGCCATCGAACGCGGGCAGCTTGGACGCCTTGCCTCCCCCGAGCAGGCGCTCGGCAGCGGTCTCATTCGGGTTCACCGCCGGCGCAGCCGGCTTCTCCGAGTCCTCCGAAGCCTGCCCCTCGCGGGTCCGCATGCCGTAGCGCTGAGCCAAGGTCGGATCCATGGCATACGGCCTGCCAGCCCCACCCGCCGTCTCACGCGGGGCGACCGGCGCCGGTGCCGCAGGGAATTCCGGCGGCGGCACCTTGAGGGTGAACCGGCCGTCGGGATACACATTGAACCGCGCCTTGCTCAGGATCGCATTCAGGGCCATCCGGAGGTTCTTGAGATCCGCGAAACCCAGATTCGCCCGCTTCCGACGCGCATCCGTGACGATCGCCGCCATGTCGGGACTCCAGCGTCCCAGGAGCCGCTCGTCGGCAAACTTGGGTGAGACCCCGGTCTCCAGGAACTTCCGGAGATCCGCCAGATCGAGCTTCTTCAGGGAGTCTACGATGTCGCGGTTGTTGAGAACCGCCTGGGTCTTGGGGTTGTTCAGAAGCGCCGTGAAGCCAGCCTGGTCCTGAAGGAGCTTCAGGTAGTCCGGGTCTCCGAGAATGTCCGAAACCTCCTGTGTCTCGACCAGGGCCAGGAACGGCGGGTACTCGATGATCCGGTTGGTCAGGGCAGGATTGGCGTAGACGAGTCCGAGGACGTCGGCCACTTCGTTGAACTTGGTCGGTGTGCGATCCAACGGGGCGAAGGTGCGATCCCAGCCCGTGGACGCCATCCCGGAGCGGACCGCATTGACGAGGCCGATCGGAGCCGGCTCGTTTTCCGAGTGGATCTGGGTGGTCAGATAGGCCTGCCCATAGATCGGCTTGCCGACCGCAAGGAGCAGGATCACGCCGGTGAGCATGCCCACGAACAGGCCGATGGCGTGGTTCATCGCCTCGAAGGCCTTCCGGGTCGGCTCGTCCTCGCGGTACTTGATGTGGAGCTCCACCGGACGGTGGGCAGCGAACCCGCCGCCGAGCGAGGCCAGCCACACCACCGAGAACCCGGCGATCGAGGGCAGGACCAACATCCAGGCCTGCGACTGCACCCCCAGCTTCGGCAGCAATGGCGCGGCCAGGGCTCCAAGCGTGGGCGCGAAGGCGAGGCCGACGAGGGCACCGATCAGACCGACCGCCGAGCGGATGCCGCCCAGCTGGAAACCGAGGAACGCGAAACCGCCGACAAGTACGATGGCCAACACCCACATGAGCATGTCGTCAAGCTAGTCGCGGCCCTCGGACAAGTGCACGCGGAAAATGGGTAACAGAGGGGCCCATCAAGCCTTTCCCTTCCGCGTCCCCGTCCGTCGGATTGACGGCATCCGGGACCTCCGTAGGTTGCGCCTCCCATGGCCCGGAACCCCCACGCTGATCGAGCCCGTCCCAACGGTCGCGGCCCCCATCCCCAGGTGATCCGACTCGAGGGGGTCCGACAGAACAACCTGAAGGGATTCAACCTGGAGATCCCCCTGGGGAAGCTGGTCGTGGTGACGGGCCTGAGCGGGTCCGGGAAGAGCTCCCTGGCGTTCGAGACACTCTATGCGGAGGGCCAGCGGCGCTACATCGAGACCTTCACCCCCTACGCACGCCAGTTCTTCGACCGGATGGACCGACCCGCGGTCGATCGCATCGAGAACATCCCCCCCGCCATCGCCATCGAGCAGCGCAACGCGGTCCGGAGCTCCCGAAGCACCATCGGCACGATGACCGAGATCTGCGACCACCTGAAGGTCCTCTGGCCCCACTGGGCCCGCAGACAGTGCCGGGGATGCGGCCGCACCGTCCGCCGGGAGCCACCCGACCTCGTATGGGAGACCGCGGGCACCATGAACGGCGAGGGCGCCGAGCTGATCGTGTCGTTCGACCTCCCCCTCACGGAACGCCTACCCATCCCGGAGCAGCTTGCGCTTCTCGGCCAACAGGGATTCCGCCGTCTGCTCATCGACGGCGGAGTCGTGCGACTCGAGGACGCCGCAGGGCGCGTTTCCTCCGCCTGCCGCTCGATCACCGTCGTCACCGACCGGGTCCGGATTGCCGCAGCGAACCGGTCCCGGTTCATCGACGCCTGCGAACAGGCCTACCGCTACGGACAGGGACGTCTGAAGCTCCACGGTCCAGGCGAGGAGGGCCGGAGATCCTGCCAGCCGTTCTCGGAGGGGCTCCATTGCGCGGCCTGCGACATCGCCTACCCCGAACCGACCCCCTCCCTTTTCAGCTTCAATAACCCAATCGGGGCCTGCCCGGCCTGCAAGGGGTTCGGCCGGGTGATCTCGATCGATCCCGACCTCGCCCTGCCCGACCGCTCCAAGACCCTCGCCGAGGGCGTAGTGAAACCATGGCAGTCTGGCATGAGCGCCGAATGTCAGAAGGACATGATCCGCGCCGCACGACGCTGCGGGATCCCGCTCCACGTCCCGTTCAACAGCCTCTCCGAGGCGCATCGCCAATGGGTTGTTTCGGGGGAGCCGGGATACGACGCCAACGATCCCGAACACAGCTGGCCCAACCTCTGGTACGGGGTCGAGGGCTACTTCCGCTGGCTCGAGAGCAAGTCCTACAAGATGCACGTGCGCGTGCTGCTGTCCCGATACCGGAGCTACCGCACGTGTGCCGACTGTGACGGACGCCGCTTCAACCCGGAGTCCCTGTCCTTCCGGATTCCCTCGGATGGCCCCGGAAAACCCGCACTCGATCTCGCCTCCTTCTACGCCCTTCCCGTCCGGGAGGCTCTGGCATGGGTCCGACGTTTCGAGGACCCCTCGGCACCCGTGACCGACCCGAGGGCCATCGCGCTCCGGGAGGTCCGGATCCGACTCGAGTACCTCGAGGAGGTGGGACTCGGCTACCTGACACTCGACCGGCCCACCCGGACCCTGTCCGGCGGGGAGACCGAGCGGGTGAACCTGACCACCTGTCTGGGGTCACGCCTCACCCATGCCCTGTTTGTCCTCGATGAACCCAGCGTGGGGCTGCATCCGCGGGACACCGACCGACTAATCCGGATCCTCCATCGGTTGCGGGACGCCGGGAACACGGTGGTGGTGGTCGAACATGAACCCAGCGTGATCCGGGCAGCGGATGAGGTGATCGACATCGGGCCAGGACATGGCCACTCCGGTGGGGAGATCGTCTTCCAGGGTCCTCCCAAGGCCCTGACACAGGCGCGGCACTCGCTGACCGCGGCACACCTGACGGGTCGACAGCCGATGCCCACACCCCGGCGGCGCCCGGTGGACGATGGATCGACCGGGGCTGGGCCCGGATCACGGACGCTGGAGGAGACCCGCGGCGACTACCGGGTCCCGCCCCCCCCGCGGACCGCAGCCGGACACCCGGGAGGAATCACCTCCTGGCGGGAAAACCCAGGCACCGGGGCCGTGCTCAGACTCGAAGGCGCCCGTGCCCACAACCTGAGGGATCTGTCCGTCGGGATACCGCTGAACCGGTTTGTCTGTCTCTCCGGTGTCAGCGGCTCCGGCAAGACCACCCTGGTGCGGGAAATCCTGTTTCCCCTGCTCCAGCAGCGGCTCGCCGGAAAGCAGGGGACCGCATCCGATGCCCTCGACGAGGAGGTCGATGGGGAGTCCCGGGACGAGGCACGATCGGCCCTTGCCGGGGCATCGCTCACCGGAACCGGGTCCCTGGACGCCGTCGTGCTTGTGGACCAGTCGCCCATCGGCCGAACGCCTCGCTCCAACCCGGCCGTGTACATCGGGGCGTTCGACGACATCCGGGACCTGTTCGCCGCAAGCCCGGCCGCCCGGGAGCGGGGTCATTCGGCCGGGGCGTTCAGCTTCAATTCCGCCCAGGGACACTGTGAACGCTGTCGGGGAGCGGGCTTCGAGAAGATCGAGATGCAGTTCCTGAGCGACGTCTTCGTCCGATGCCCCGCCTGCCAGGGCCGCCGGTACCGGGACCATATCCTCGAGGTGCGGCTCCAGAGAACCCGGCCCGCAGCGACTGCGGAGGGTCTCGATTCCATGTCCATCGCGGATCTCCTCGAGGAGCCGGTGGAGAAGGTCCTGGAATTCCTCGGCTCGCTGCCAGCCTCCAAGGCCTCGACCCGCGCGATGGCCAGGCTGTCGGTCCTCTGCGAGGTCGGGCTGGGATACCTCCCGCTGGGCCAGCCGGTGAACACCCTCAGCGGCGGCGAGAGCCAGCGGCTGAAGCTCGCCCGTCATCTCTTGGAATCATCCACCACCCTGTCCGCCCACACCCTGTTCCTGTTCGACGAGCCCACGACCGGACTCCACATGGAGGACGTCCGGATCCTCCTCGGGACGTTCCAGCGACTGGTCGACCGTGGGCATACCGTGGTCGTCATCGAGCACAACCTCGACGTGATCCGCGCGGCGGACTGGATCGTGGACCTCGGACCGGAGGCGGGAGACCAGGGCGGAAGGGTCGTCGTGGAAGGCACACCGGAACAGGTGGCGCGTTGCGCCGCGAGCCACACCGGCCGGTTTCTGAGGTCACTGGGGATCTGACCCGGGAGAACTCCCCGGATACCGCGCTCAGGGGGTCTGCGGCGTGGTCAGCAGACCCTGTCGCTCGATGTCTTCCAGCACCGCGCGAGCCATGTCGTTGCTCCACCACTGCCACTCGAGGGAACGCTTGGCCAGCTTCCGGGCCTCCTCGATGCGTCCGTCCTGGAGCGCATACCAGGCGAGGTTCGAGGCGATCAGGATGTCGTTCGGCCCGAGCTGCTCGGCCTTCTGGAGGGCGATCGCGCCCTTGTCGGGATCCCGCAGCCAACGGTGCGTCTGGCCCAGGGCCAACTGGGTGCGGGCCGAATAGGGATCGAGCACCGCGGCGCGTTCAAGCCACTGGACCGCTTCGGTGGCCAGCTCGCGCCACGTCACCTCGCCCTCGAAGCTAGCCCGACGCAGGTTCTCACCCAGTTCATAGGCGGTCCTCGGGTTGTCGGGACGGGCCGCGGCCGCGGCCTTGAGGTCGGCAATGAGGGTGTCCGTGACCTCCCTCTGGACCACCGCCCGGTTCAATGCCAAGCCCTCGCGCCCAAAGGTCCAGACCTCACCGGCAAGCCAGTAGACCACCGCACCCGTCGCAAGCGTCAGCAGGACGCGCGAAAAGGGCCCGGCCCCGAACCAGAAGCGCTCGGTGGCGTGCCGGAGGTGGGACGCCAGCAGGGCCGCAACCAGCGAGGCCGCGACCGCGATGGCCGGGATGTGGAGGTCGAAATCCACCACGACGTGCACCGCCAGAGAACCCAGTCCCACGGTGGAGCCCAGATAGAAGGACGTCCGATTGCTGCTGCGGGTCCCAAGGTCACCCGAACCACGCTCGACATACTTGAGGGACCGGACCACGCCCCAGCCGAAGGCGAGGAGGGTCGCCGCGGCGAGGCCAGCCCCCACAACGCCGTAGTCGACGAGCAGGTTGAGATAGTCGTTGTGGACCCATACCGGGAACGTCTGGTTCCGCGGTCCCCGATACTGGGGAAAACGGACATCGAACTGTCCGGGGCCGACCCCCATCCAGACATGATCCTTCCACATGGCCCAGGCCGGACCCCAGAGGACGCCACGCCCCTGCCCCGAATCGATGTTCCCATCGCGGTTCAGGTTCTCGATCCGAGCCCTCGCCTTCTCGGAGCGTTCGAGGAAGTTCCACCCTCCGAGCACTAGGACTGCCGCCGTGATCGCCACCGGGATCCGAAGCTCCCAACGGCGCCACCCCAGCCAGCCCAGGAGCGACACCAGCCCCACCCCCACCGCCAGCCAGCCGCCGCGCGACATCGTCACCCCCACCGCACCCAGCATCATCAGAGAGGCGTAGGTGTAGAGGACCTTCAGCAACGCCCCCCCGCGTCCGACGAACACCTGGGCGACCGCCAACGGGAGAACCAGCGAGAGGAACCCCGCCAGATGGTTGGGGTTCACGAACGTCCCACCCGCCCGCTTGAAGTACTGCGGAGGCTGCGTCAGCCACAGGACACGGTTGGAGTTGCTGATCCACTGGATCAGGGCATAGGCCGCGACCAGGGCGCCGAAGGCCACCAGGACGTGGGTGGCGTTCTGGACCGTCTCCTGACGGTAGAGCGACTGGAGTCCCACCCAGAAGATGACCGCGACGAGCACCAGCAGGAGGAGCTCCTTCTCCGCGGGGTATCCGACCGGCGCCTGCTGGGTCCGCCAGACCGCATATCCAAGGAACCCCGCCGCCGGCACCAGCACGGGATGCAGCAACAGCCGGGGAGTTCCCGCGGTCCAGAGACGGACCGCCGTCAGACCCAGGGCGACGCCAGCCAGCAGGAGCATCCCCGCAAAGTCACTGGTCCGGACCCCGCCGAAGAAGAGGAGACCCAAGCCGAGGGTCGACACCAAGGCCACCAGAGTGGCCTTGTCCAAGAATTTGTCCCAGTCATCACGATCCCACATCGCCTAGGGCGGGAATCGTAGGGAAGAAAAGGCGAAGGCCGGAAGCAGAAGTTGCCGGGATTTTGGCCACCGAGCGGCGGGACGGCCCCGCGGAGGGAATCCCGGAATGGTGGTAATATTCTTCGGAGGCCGACTGATTGATGGCAATGCAGCACCCCGCTGATCCCATGAAATTCGTCATCTACCGAGACCCCGTCGGACTCTGGCGCTGGACCTATGAGGTGAATGGGCGGGCCCTGGCCGAAGGCGGCGGAGCCCACCCGACTCCGGCCCGATGCCTCGAGGACATCGCCCAGATCCGATCCGCGCACCTGTCCCCGGTGTCCGTATCCCCCTTCCATCGCCTGCTGTCCGGCGAGACGGCTCTCACGGCGTCCCAATCGCGCGACGCTCCGGGTCCCGGGCTCGGAGAGCCACTCACCACAGGCCAACCGCACGGCTAGACCGCACGCCGCGCACGCACCCCGATCGTCCCGGGCGCGGGATGGACCTCCTGGATCCGGATCGCAGCACGGCGGACCCGTTCGATGAGTTCCACAGGAGCCACCACCCGGGCGGCGCCACCCCACCCCAGGATCCAGCGTTCGATCTCCGTGAGGCTTCCCAGACGGAGACCCACCTCCACACCGCCATCCTCCAGTTCCCTGACGATCTGGGAGGGATGCCAGCGCTTCTCCCGGAGGTAGTCCGCCACGGAGGTATCGAATCGGAGCACCACCTCGAAATCGCCCTCCTTCGACCGGACGCCGAAGCTGTCCTGGAGCAGTTTCTGGAGCTCGAACTTCGCCAGCCGGGTGAAGGTCGTGCCGGTCGGTGTCGCCGAGACGATCCGGGCCGGCACGAACCGACGGAGATCCTTCCGAAGGTGGTCGAAGGCGAACAGGTACCAGTCCCCGTTGACGTTCGCGATCTGGTAGGGATCGACCACCCGCTCCTCCTCCAGCCTCGCTCCCGGCTTCCGGTACCGGAGGACGAGCTGCTGCCGACGCTGTGCTGCGCGGATGAGGGATTCCAGGACGGGCGGCACCTGGTCGGGCGGTTCCGCCGTGGTGTGGAACGAGATGGACTGGTCCCAGTCGGCCAGGTTCAGCGACACCGTGTCCGGCAGGGCCTGCTCCAGTTTCCGGAGAGCCCCCACCAGACGCTTCTCGAATGGCGTTCCGCGGTACTGCTGCAGCGCCTTCTCGGCGACGATCAACGCCACGAGCTCCCCTTCCGAGATCTGGAGCGTCGGGAATGCATCGACCTCCTCGGTGTAGCGGAAGCCGTTGTGCTCCGGACGGAACTCGATCGGCAGCCCCATCCGGTCGCGCATGAACTCGATGTCGCGCTGGATCGTCTTGGTGCTCACCTCGAGCAACCGCGAGAGGGTGGAGCAGTTCGGATTGCCGCCCTCCTGCAGGGCCGCGTGGATCCGGATCATCCGATCCAGCGGAGGCCGCGTGAGCGGGAGACGGCCACCGGCACCAGGAGCAGGATTGCGGGACGGAGGCATCCGGTCAGCCGCGGTCAGTGCCGCTCGATGAGGGCGTAGGCGTTGTGGTTGTGGATGCTCTCCTGGTTCTCGGCCTCGACCCGGTACCACACGACATCGGCTCGCTGGTTCAGACGCAGCGCCACGTTGCGGACGAGATCCTCCACGAACACCGGGTTCTCATAGGCTCGCTCCGTCACCGCCTTCTCATCCTCGCGCTTCAGCAGGGAATACATCTCGCTGCTGCCGCACGACTCGATGAGGGAGATGAGGTCCTCGATCCAGAACACATCCTTCGACCGCACGCTGACGGTGACCTCGCCGCGCTGGTTGTGGGCGCCGTACTTCGAGATCGCCTTCGAACAGGGACAGAGGGTCGTGACGTTGCACTTGAGGCTCAGGACCAGATCGTAGTCGCGGCCATGCATCGTGGCCTCGAACCTTACCGTGTAATCCAGGACGCCCGGCTTCCCGGAGACCGGAGCGTTCTTGGTTTGGAAAAACGGAAACTCCATCTCGAGATGGGCACTTCGGGCGTGGAGCCGAGATTGCATCTCCCTCAGGACGACGGGGATGCTCTCGACATGGAAGACGCTGCCGTGGGCGTTCAGGACCTCCACGAAGCGACTCATGTGGGTGCCCTTGAACTCCTTGGGGAGATCCACGAAGAGACCGACGGTGGCCACCGTGCTCTGCAGGGAGGCGGTCGACTTGTCTCGGACCTGGATCGGGTAACGGAGCCCACGGACCCCCACCTTGTCGATGGGCAGCTCCCGATGGTCGGGCTCGCTTTGCTTGTCGGTCAGATTCTTGCTCACAGCGTTTGAACGTGGCCCAGCTTCACCGGATGCAAAGGGAGCGTCACCGGAAATCTCCCGGATTCGGGGTCTCCGGGACGGATCGGAGGGACAGGACCTTCACCGAATGGCCCGGCTCACCGACCCTTGCGTTCACACCGAAGCGTTTCCACACTCTCCGCGTGAAGAGAGACGTCATACCGGTGCAGATCCGGGGGCTCCTGCCCTCCTCCAACGGAGTGGCTCTCTTCATCGGCAACGAGACCAAGGTCTTCGTGATCCAGGTCGAGCACAACATGGGAGCCATCATCGGCATGGCGCTGCGCGGCAGCCACCATGAGCGCCCCCTCACCCACGACCTGGTCGGCCACATCTTCAAGGGATTCGGCATCACCGTGGAGCGGGTCATCATCACCGAACTCCACAATTCCACCTATTTCGCCCGACTCATCCTCAAGCAGGAGAGCGAGCTGGGCTCGAAGCTCGTGGAGCTCGACGGCCGTCCCAGCGACTGCCTCGCCCTCGCCGCGGCCCAGAAACGCCCGATGTACGTGGCGCGGAAGCTGTTCGAGGAGGTGGAGGACATGACCGAGGTGTTCTCGCGGATCGGCGAGGAACCCTCCGACGAGGAACCCACCTGATGCCGAAGGCGGTCCAGGACGCCGGGGCCACACGGGCCTCCGCGCTTCCGATCACGCTCGTCTGCGGCGAGGAGGAGTTCTCGGTCAAGCAACGCGCCCGAGAGCTCTGGAACCAGTGGTGCCAGGAGATCCCCGGCATGGACCACGAGATCCTCGAGGCGTCGGCCGGCACCGTCGACGAGGCACTGAATCGGATCGTGAAGGTCCGCGAGTCCCTGCAGACCCTCCCCTTCTTCGGTGGCGACAAGCTCGTCTGGTTCCGGGACTGCACCTTCCTCGGCGAGGACCGGACCGGTCAGTCCGCGACCGTCACCGAGGCGCTGGCCGGTCTGGCGGAGGAATGGAAGACCTTCAACTGGCAGGGACTTCGACTCCTCATCTCATCAGGGAAACCCGACAAGCGCCGGGCCTTCTTCAAGGCCCTCGACAAGCTCGCGACCGTCGAGCACTTCGCCTCCCTGTCCGACGAGAGGGACTGGGCGGATCGGCTCGAATCGGAAGCACTCCAACGGATCAAAGCCGCCGGGAAACGCATCCAGGACGAGGCGCTGGGTGAGCTGGTCGGACGGGTCGGACCCAACCTCCGGGCCCTGCACGGTGAGATCGAGAAGCTCCTGCTGTACGCGGGCGACGCCCCGGAACTCAGCATCGACGCCGTCCGTCTCCTCACCCCGCTGCAGAAGCAGGCCGAGGGATTCGCCCTCGGTGAGGCCGTCGGGGACCGCGACCTCGTGCGCTCGCTCAAGGTCCTCGACGAGGAGCTCTGGACCATCCGGGCGGGCACCGACAAGCGGAAGAGCGAGATCGGGGTCGTCTACGGTCTCATCTCCAAGTTCCGGCTCCTCCTGCTCGTGAAGGAGCTCCGGCGTCTGGGCCGGCTGCGTCCCGCACGCGACTACAATGGCGCCCGGACGCAGCTCGCGTCGGCCGATACGACCGGGATGCCGACCGACAGGCGTTTCTCACCGTTTGCCGCCCATCCGTTCAGCGTCTTCCAGGCGATGAAGCAGGTGGACCGCTGGGAGATCGAGGAACTGGTCCGCGCGATGGACCGTCTTCTCGAGGCGAACGTGCAGCTGGTGGCCTCCGGCCTCGACGAGGCCGTGGTCCTCCAACGGCTCCTGATCGAGCTGATCGGGACCCGACCGTCCACCCGCCGCAGGAGCTGACCCGGCCCGACGGATCGGCCCCGGAGTCTGGATGGACGCCTCCCGAGTCTGGCGCTTCGACTAGCCGAGGAGCGGAGCCCCCAGGTGGAGTCCGTGCCGGAGGCAATAGGCGCCGTTCACGACATATTTCTCCGCCCAGTGACGCAGACCCTTCCGTTCCTCCGGGGTGAGGGATCGCTTGACCCTGGCCGGCGATCCCACCACGAGCGAACCCGGTGGGATGACAGTGCCGGGAGTCACCAAGGCATTGGCTCCGATCAGGCTCTGGGTTCCAACCACCGCACCGTCGAGCACCGTCGCTCCCATGCCGATCAGGCACTCGTCCTCGATCGTACAGGCATGCACGTTCGTCGAGTGCCCGATGGTGACCCAGTTGCCGACGAGGCACGGGAAGTCATCCGCCAGGTGCAGCACGGCGTTGTCCTGAACGTTGCTGTGGTGGCCGACGACAATCCGGTTGATGTCGCCACGGAGCACCGCCCCGTACCAGACGCTACTATGGTCCCCAAGTGTGACGTCCCCGACCACCACTGCGGTCCGGGCCAGATAGACCCCGGTGCCGAGCCTGGGGTTGCGTCGAAGAAAGGTGTCGAGCTGGCGCTCGAGGGAGCCCGTGAGGCTGGCCGGTTCCATGCGGAGTCGAGCCTCGCCTCCGGATCGAGACGACCCAAGGAAAAGATCGCGCCGCCAGCGGATGGGGTACACGGAACGCCCATGTCATCGACTCGCATCCTGCTGGGATTGCGGGTGGGCGGGCTGATTCCCGCCGCCGACTTCCTTGCGTCGTGGCCTCCGGGGTTGAACCCGAAGTGGACCCCGGTGGTGCTTCACGGGGCGGTGGCCTTGGCTGCCATTGGGATTCTCCGCAACAAATCCAGCCTCGACGGATAGTCACCAAGGATCGAGGCCCCGCGAACAGGATGCGTCGGACAGCTCCTTGATCACCGCAGGCGGCGCCTGGATCGGTCTCCCTTGCTTCTCCGGCTTTCCTCCGCGTCGCCGCGACTCCGCGTGAGTCCCCTTCCCTCCCTGTGCCTATTGCCCCTCAGGAGGCTTCCTGCTCCTCGGGGGTTTTGAACGCGAGCGACCACGCAACACCGGATCCGAGCACCAGCACCACGATGGCGAGGCTCACCAGGTTGGGGATGTGAAGGTGGAAGGCGCTCCCGATCAGCTTGCCAGCCACCAGCACCAGGAGAATCAGGACCGCCTTGTCCAAGGCCCAGAAGAGGTTCTGAGCCGCGACCAACAGGAAGTAGAGACTTCGCAGGCCTGCCGCAGCCCAGAGACTGGAGGCAATCATCAGATACGGATCTCGGACGACCGCGACGACCACCGGCATTGAGTCGAAGGCAAACACGACATCGCAGACCTCGATGCAGACCAAGCAGAGGAACAGCGGGATCACCCCGTTGTGGAAGAAACGTCCACTCGTGACGGAGGGATTGACCCGGGAGACTTTGCGCACGGCGAGCACGGACCAGTGGCGGGAACGGGTATTCCGCCACCAACACACTGAACCAGTTTAAAAATAGTGCTTAAAACCTAAAAAACTATCCATTCCGATCACCGTATTAAGCCCACAACCCAATCGAAAAAAACCACCAACACTGTTGTTCTCTGAAACATTGAACCAGCAATCAAATTGGGAATCGATAATAAAATTTTGCGCTATTGAATTGTACATTGGAGACGATCTAAATGCCACTGTTAAACCCCTATAACCAAGCGGCCCCAAGCCAAAATCAAAACCCGCTTGACCACCCCACTGATTACATTCTAAAGCCGACGACAAAAGCGATGCAGAACTAAGAGCGTAAACCTTCCCCCCAAAAACGTCTTTCGAAAAACCATAACCGCCACCAAACTTCCAAACGTACTGCAGGCGCGGGGAGCTTAGGAATTCGCCACCACCACCAAGATACAACTCCCAAGATTTTTCCCTCAAGATACTTGTATAGTCTTTTAGTGATTTTACACTAAGAAAATCAAACCTATAAATTTCCAACCCACTTTCAACTGATGCTCTTAAATCCAGCGATAAAACTTTGAATTCCGTACCTATTGGAAAAAAACAGTTGTATCCACGAATTCGCTTGCTGCCGGGCGAATTCCAAACTGCGCAAAGAATTTCGAATCATTGTACGCAATACCAAGATTAACTGCACTGGTCGAACACCCACCCAAACCAACCACGGCTTGAGACTCTAAGTCTTCACAGTTTAACACACTCGACTTAGAAGCACCAGATATCAAATTATTGAAAACCCCATCATCCACATCAAAAGATTCATACTTACAAGACCCATATAACGCTATCACATTCGCAACTTCAGCCGAAACACCTCCTTCACGATTAGCAAACCACTCACTATCCGCAATTGCCTTTAAGACAATTTCTTTACCGTCACGATCGAGACGATTGTAACCATTTTTCAGGTTGCTGTAATTTGAATGGTCAACGCTTCCAATAGAAGCCACCTTTGCCTCAACAACACAGCGAACCAAGTCAATTGGCGCATTCCAAGGCTTAACCGCCCTAAAGCATACACCATGACGAACCAAGACATTTATCAACGGAACCATCGCATTGGCACAGTTTTTTTTAAGGTAATCGTATTCGAAAACGACACCCCGTAATTCTTGGAAATGATAGGTTAACAATTTAACGTCGCGCGGAGAGCAAATGATTTTGAAGGTGTAGATGTCCCGACCATATCGATCCCGATACTCTTTTGATTTCTCATGGTAGGCGGAAAGCTTGTAAGAGCCCCAAAAGCCACCTAATAGGCCTTTCCAAATCAAACCAGCAGTTGAGCTAGAAGTCACCTCGGCCTCAAAACTTATGCACTCGCCATTGACACCATTCTCGTCAAGAGCACTCCGCAATCGAATAAATAAGTGACCCATTGTTGAACTAGCCTCACTAAATGAAGCTGAAGCAAACAACAACTCAGCCACGTCTTTATTGTGAAACCTACCATCAATTTTAAACTCGCTACTATTTTCAAGCTCGTTCAGCTCACCCAAAGCGTCACACAACCAAGCATACCGAGCAGGAAATCGCTTTTGGTATTCCAATCGAGTTTTTCGATCTGAATTGAAAACTCCATTTATTGTATCATCAAGTTCTTTTCGTGGATTAAATTTACCATCAGATGACACAAAGAATTCAGATGGCACTATCTCGCTTTTAAATCCAAATGGCGTTTTTTTATAGTGATTTAAAGCAATCCAGGTAGATGATTCGTCAAGCCTCAATAAAAATGCCATCTCAGCTAGATGCTGAGATGGCATTGGTGATCCAAGTAAAATGGAATAAAATGTACTAGAAAAAAGTATTGCTACTGCAAGGCGCAAAGGATTACTTGTTTTCGAGAGTTGCCACCTTTATCGAAAACTCAAGAGCTGTTTTGTTATTTTCTGAAAATATTTTAAGCTGCTTCACTACCGAATCCCGCTCACCTTCTGGGATTTTTAGGACATTCAGCAAACCCTCAGTCGTTGGACCGATTTTATTTTTGACTCTAGGGTTCGGCTTAAGCCGCAACTCTTTTAGAAGGTTTGCGTAATTTTGAATTGTATACATTTTTATCTGACCCGTATTTGAAGGCGCCTCACCGTTTGCGGGTTTCAGCAAGACGAAAAAATATCCTGGCCGATACTCATATGCTGCACCCGAAATCGCGTCGGTTGTTGATCCGTATAAACCACCACTGACAATATTGCCGAAAAAGACAGGGTTTATACTTGATTGGAGAGGGACTGTTTGCGACTCGTATCCATCTTTTGAAACCGAAAGCGTTTTTTGAATTCTGCTCCTTTCAATAGGAAAAGTGGATGGTGTTTTTCCAACTTGGATTCCATCAATGTGAATCACGGCATCTTCAGGATCGGACGCAATGGTTACAGTTTGCTTGCCTGATGAAATTATGCTGGCGCACCCAACCAGGAAACATACCGAAACTATCGATAATGCAGTTTTGAATTGTTTTGTTGTTCTCATTTTTGGATTAATCTTTGTGGATTTTAAATTTTGTTTTTACAAGTTGATTTACTGATTTGAATTTTTGTGCCGATTTTTTAATCTAAAATCCGCTCTCCGTTTGGATTTGAAATAATGACTTTGTCAAAAGCATACCGGGACGCGATCGCACCATTTAGCGTCCCTTGGGGATACGCGTGATCGAGGGCACAACTAAAGAGGGTCAGTAGCATTCTACCAAAGGCTTGCTCTTAGGGCTCTCCCTCATCGGCCCTAAGCCGAACCCACGCACAATCGCTTGGCGACCAAGAAGCCCTGGCGATTTCCTGAGGTCTTCGACCACCAACCTTTTCGTGACTGCAGACTCCGCTAACCAGCCAAGCCTCGCACTGACTGCAGACCTGTCGCGCGAACCTTACTGGGGTCGGTTTCATCGTATGGCCGAGCACTCGCTGCGCCGGGCGGTTCGGTCAGGACAATCAAAACGACGCGCTGACCCTCAACCCGAGCGTAGTGAGCCACTCTCTTGCTATGCGCAATCTTGTCAATCGGGCAATTCGCCTGCGCCGCGAAGGCCTGAGATAAGGCGGGATGAGTTTCTTCTCGGCGGAGCTGGGGCGGATCATCCGCCTTCGGTTTGAGGGCAGTCAGCAGAAGTTCAGCAGCGCCACCCGCATCGATCCCAGCATGGTCAGCCGCCAGTGCAGCGGCCGATCGCTCCCCGATCCCACCACCATCCAGAAGGTGATCCCGGTCCTGACTCCGGACGACAGCGCAACCCTCGTTGCTGCATACCTGCGGGACCTCTGCCCCAGGGATGTCCGGGAACGCATCGAGATCCAGCCCCGCACCAACGCCAAGGGAATCCTGTGCCGGGATGACGACGGCCACGTGCTCGACCTCTCCTCCCTGCCACCTCAGCACCAGGAGATCGCACGGGCCCTCGTTCACTGGATGCAGGTGGATTCGACCGTCTCCGAGTTCCTGAAGCAGTCGCTGACCCTCATCAACCGACTGCAGGAACAGGAGTCCTCGCTGCGCAAGAAGTCCGCACGCACTTCCTGACCGCCACTCGAGGTCGCTCCCCGATCTGCTAGCGGACGCCTTGGCAAGGCTTCACGACCGGGCAAGCCGAGGGGAAATCTGAACAGCCAAGGTCGGGTCGACGCCGTGGGTCCCGTGGGTGCTCCGCACCCAGTGATGCAGGGCACGGCATCACCCACCCCCCAGCAGGCCTTCGGTCTTCGAAACCCAATTGGGTTGAGCCCATGATCGTTGCTCTTCCCGTCTTCCTCCTCCGCGTCGCCGCGCCTCCGCGTGAGTCCCCTTTCCTCCCTCTACTGGAGCGCATGATGCCGCTCAGCCGGGACCTCGACGTTGAATTCCACCGTCAGCCCCACCACTCTCGAACTCCGAAAAGCATGACCTTCGTCACCCCGTTCGAACCGTTCGCCATGGGAGAGGAGCGTTTCATCCCGAACCGTTTCGCCCTGCGGCTGCGGGGTTCCGGGTATCGTCCAACCGCCCCGACATGAACGTACGAGAGGCCATCCAGATCGCTGAAAGCCGTTTCAGGACGGCCGGGATCGAGTCCGCCCGGCTCGACGCCGAGCTCCTGCTGGGACACCTGCTGGATGTTCCGCACCTCGAGGTCTGGCTGCGTCAATCGGAGTCCCTCACCCCGTCCCAAGCCGCCAAATGGGATCGGATGATC
>Ga0194123_10000161_pt1 | contig 132998 bp, 132 predicted proteins | sample TA2MahsurfametaG_5_FD_155479 | JGI IMG/M metagenome (GOLD analysis project Ga0194123, IMG submission 155479) | Freshwater microbial communities from Lake Tanganyika, Tanzania - TA2015023 Mahale A surface | ecosystem: Environmental > Aquatic > Freshwater > Lake | place: Tanzania: Lake... | reverse complement strand
CATGGACCTCGCCCGCGACTTCCACGGCTTCTACCACCGCTGCCGGGTGGTGGGGGAGGCCCCCGAGGTGGTGGCCTTCCGCCTGGACCTGCTTCGCGCCACCCGGTCGGTCATCGCCACCGGGCTCGATCTCATCGGAGTAAAGGCCCCCGACCGCATGTAGCCGTGCGCTAACCTTGCACCGACCCGCGGGTGTAGCTCAGTTGGTAGAGCATCAGCTTCCCAAGCTGAGGGTCGCCGGTTCGAGCCCGGTCGCCCGCTTCTCGGATTGACTCCCGATGCGCCTTCGCACCACGACCACCACCGTTGTCGCCGCCGCCCCGATCAACCAGAGGTCTACGACCTGTGTTCCCAGGTGACCAGCACCGGCTGCTGACCGCCTGACCCCGTGGACCGTCCCGACCTCGAGAGGCGCCGCGCCGAGAAGCGCGCACGCACCCGCCGCCGCAGGCGCACGTGGGCAGTTGCCGCGGTAGCGCTGGTGGCCGTGGGGGGCGTGACCGCCACGGCCCTCGTGGTGACCTCCGCAGACGGCCCCGGCGACGCGCCGGCACCCACGGCCAGCGCGCCTCCGGCCTACCGGCAGCCCACCACGGCGTCGCCGGCGCCCGAGCCGGAGCCCGCGACGACTGCCGTCGCCGCCGAGTCGCCCCAGCGCATACGCCCGCCGGTGCCCGGGCCCGCACGGGTGATCACCGAGGGCCCCGCCAGTGCGGGGCGCAAGGTGGCCCTGACGATCGACGACGGCACATGCCCCAGCTGCGTGGACCGCATCCTCGATGTGCTGGAGGCCACCGGGGGCAAGGCGACGCTGTTCCCCAACGGCGTGTACGGCAGCAGCTGGGAACCTCAGGCGAAGCGCATCAGGGCGCTCGTCCAGAAGGGCCAGGTGACGCTCGGCAACCACACCTACAGCCACGGGGTGTCCACGCAGATCGGGGCCGCGGCATTCGGCGCCGACCTGCAGCGCAACGAGGAGTGGATCCAGAAGACCTTCCGGCTGACGGGTCGGCCGTGGTTCCGTCCGCCCTACGGCGACCACAATGCGGCGATCGACGCTGCGGCCGGCCAGCGCGGCTACCGCAAGGTGATCATGTGGTCGGGCACCGTGGCCGACTCGCAGCCGCGCAGCGACGGGTACATCCTCGACGCCATCGACTACTGGGCACGTCCGGGGGCCATCATCCTCATGCACGCCAACTATCCCGCCACCGCGCGCGTGCTGCCCAGGATCTTCCGCGCGCTCGAGAAGCGACGCCTCGAGCCGGTGACCCTGGCCGAGCTCCTGGGCGGCACGGGCTCCTCCTGACGCCGCAGGTGGTGGCCGCTCGCCCGACCCGCGGCGATGCAGGCCCGAAAAGGTGTAGTTTGAGCAACATGGTTCCCCCCCGAATCCCGGCTGTGACGCTGTTCCGTACCGTCGTCCTCGCGTTCGTGGTCGTCCTTGCCGCGTGCCTGGGCGCAGCGTCCCCGGCCAGCGCGGGAGCGACCGATGACAATCGCTGGCGCCTGTTCGTGAAGATCTCGAACGACATGGACAACGTGACGGTGCCCGGGTACCCCCAGGTGACCCCGCCCGCACCGGTGCCCACGCCGGTGCCCGGCCCGAATCCGCCCAGCCCTGCACCCACGCCGACGCCGCCGGGTGCCGTGGCACTGACCGGGCTCGGCGTCTCGCGCGCATCGTTCACGACCTCCCAGGGCACGTTCGTGCGGTACCGCCTCAACGCGAGCGCCAACGTGCGCCTGACCTTCTACAACCGTGCGGCGCCCAAGCGGGTCTACACCTATGCCATTCGTGCCGGGCGTCCCGGGGCTGATGCCGGTCAGAACCGCGTGTTCATCAACGGGCGCGTGAGGGGCCGCGCGGTGCGATCCGGCAGGTGGGTGATGCGCGTCTCGGCCGTGCGGAACGGCGTGGACACGCCGCCGGCTACGCGACGGCTCACCCTGCGGGCTCGATGATCGCCCGATCCCGGCAGCGGCGCGGGTGGCTCGTGGCCCTTGCGATCGCGGTGATCGTCGGCTCCACGGCTTCGGTGGCCGCGGCCTGCACCAGGATCCTCTGGAACGACAATTCCGTCGCGGTGCTCGCGAGCCGCAGCATGGACTGGTGGGGATCGTCGCAGCCCAAGTTGCACGTGGTGCCGCGGGGCGTGCGCAAGTCCGGCGCCATGTTCGGAACCCAGACGGTGGTCAGCGGGAACCCCGCCAGGTGGACGTCCCGCTACGGCAGCGTGGTGGTGGGCAACTATGACGCCGCCGTGTCGGATGGCATGAACGAGAAGGGCCTCGCCGCGCATGGGCTCTGGCTCTACGCCCAGGACTATGGCCCGCGCGACATGTCGCGCCAGGGCCTCCAAGTGGGCATGTACGTGCAGTACGTGCTGGACAACGCCGCCACCGTCGATCAGGCCATCGCCCTCCTTCCCCGCATTCAGCCCGTGCAGGTGGTGATGGACGGCCACACCATCCGGCTGTCGCTCAGCGTGGAGGACCGCTCGGGCGACTCGGCGGTGATCGAGTACCTCAACGGGGTGCCGGTCATCCACCACGGCCGTCAGTACCGGGTGACCACGAACACCGTGCTCGACGATGCCCTGGCGCTGCTCGCGCCCTACGACTTCTCGAACGCCACCCGCAACCTGACGATCCCCGGCAACACCAACTCGCGCGATCGTTTCGTGAGGGCGTCGTTTTACAGCGCCTTCCTCAGCAAGGTCACTCCGCGCAGCCGCCTGGAGGCGCAGGCCGCGTTGATGTCGGTGGCGCGGAACGTGTCGGACCCCATCGGCGCACCGGGTGACGAGGTGGGGGAGACCGATGAGACCGACTTCCGCACCGTGGCCGACCTCACCCACGGCGTCTACCTGTTTGAGCTTTCGCGGGGCCTCGCCACGCTGCGCACGGACCTTCGCCGCCTGGACTTCCGCCGCGGCACCGGGGTGCGCACGGTGAACCCCAACAACCCCCGCCTGCAGGGCGACATCACGCGGCTCTACCGCGCCGGGGGGGCTCCCGCGCCGGGGGTGGTCGGGGGGTGAGGCGCGCCGGGGCCGCCCTCGTCGGGCCCGCCCTGGCCGGGGGCGGCGTGGTGGCCGTGCTGCTCGCCGTGGCCGGGTTCGGCGGGTGCGGCGATGCGCCGCCGCAGTCGGCCATCAGCTTCACCAGGTACGAGGGCAACGGCCGTGGGCACGTGTTCACGATGGCCCCCGACGGATCGGACGTGCGCCGGGTCACCAGTGCCCCCGGGGTGCAGGCCCACAGCACGATCTCGCCCGATGGCACGCGCGTGGCCTATTCGCAGGTGAACCGCGCGGGCTCGTCGATCGCGGTGGTCGACCGGGCCGGCGGGCCACCCACAGTCCTGAACCGCGGGAAGCAGTGGAGCCTGGTGCCGAGCTGGTCTCCTGACGGCGCACGGATTGCGTTCACCAGCGACGCCGATGGCAACTATGAGATCTACACCATGGCGTCTGACGGCACGGACGTGCGCCAGCTCACCTTCACGAAGCCGCCGATCCAGCACGTGGGGCCCAAGTACTCGCCTGACGGTTCCCAGTTGCTCTACGCCACCGACAAGGACGAGGCGGACCCGGCGAACCAGCAGGACATCTGGGTGATGCCCTCCTCGGGCGGTCCCGGCACGCGGCTCACACGGGGCATCAACGACCGGGAGAGCAGGGGGTGGTCACCCGATGGCACGCGCATCGTCACCCAGACCGTGAAGAACGGCGTGGGGCAACTCGTGGTGCTGAACGCCGACGGCTCGGGCCTGCGGCAGATCACGGACTTCCCCGCGGGCACACCGCGATTCGCCCCCGGGGGGATCTTCCCGGTCATGAGCGGGGCGGTCACGCCTGCCTGGTCGCCCGCAGGTGACTGGATCGCCTTCGCCTCGAACCATGAGGGGCAGTACGAGGTCTACCGCATTCGCCCGGATGGCACCGGCATCGCCCGCATCACGAACTCGCCCGAGCCCGAGCTCTCGGTTGGCTGGGGGCCCGACTAGGCCGCCCGCGGGCAGTCAGTCGACGAAGACGAACACCTGGCGGTAGCGGCCGTCCTCGAGGCGGGTGGTGCGCACCTCGCCCTCGGCGCCGATGTATGCGCCGCTGCCCCCGGTGATCACCCGCACCTGCTCCTTCTCGGCGGGCAGCGCGATGACCGCGCGGGGGTAGAACGACGCCCCTGTTGCGGTGATCGTGCCGTGCTCGCAGGGTGCGGGGGGAGTTCGCCCGAAGCGACTACGCCCACAGCGACGTCCACGACCGCCGCGCGCAAGGCGGCGACGGGGAATCGGCCAGCGTGCTACCCGAACTGCGCGAACGCGAACCTCGCCGGCGCCGACCTCACCAACGCTGACATCATCGGGGTAGACCTCACCGGCGCGGACCTCACCGGCGCGATCCTGACCGGGGCGAACTTCACCGGCGCGATCTTCTCCAACATCACCTGCCCGGGCCGCAACGTCACCAACACCGGCTGCTGACCGGCTGAGCCACGGGCGACGCCGGCGACCGTACCGGGATCAGCGCGGCGCGGGGATGCCCACGACGAGCGCCTTCACCACTCCCTCGCCAAGCCGGGCCGTGAGGCGTGCACCGACCCTGGACGACACCAGCACGCTCGCGCTCCCGCGCCCGGCCTTCTGGCCGTAGAGCTTGCGCACCTTCGACACCGGGTCACCCGGCTTGAGGCCCTTGGACGTGAGCCACTGCTGTCCGGTGAGCACGGCAGCGCGCACCCGTGACTCCGGGCCGCAGGGGTCGGCGCCGGATACGGGGGCGAAGGTCATCACTGCGCCGAGGCTCGCCCAGGTGACGCGGCAGTTGCCGTAGGCGGCGCGCTTCGCGCTGGTGCCGTAGGCCTTCTCGGCGGCAGCGAGCGTGCCGGTGCGCCCGGCAAGCGTGCCCATGCGCACCGCGCCCTTGCGGGTGACCAGCACCGACAGCGGGCCGGAGGGCGCGCCGGACGCCACCGAGCGCAGGGTGGTGGTCTGGGGCTCGAGCCCGTTGTGGCGCAGCATCGACGCGTAGAGGGCGAGGACCTTCTCGGTGTACCCGCCCCCCGTGGCCCAGTTGCCGTTGCCCATGGCGTCCCAGGTGGGCGCCTTGCCGTAGGGACGAACCATGGCGAAGCGCAGGTCGGTGAGCGGCCGCGCCACCTTCAGGGGGTCGGCGGCCGGGTCGGCATAGGCCCACAGGTGCTGGATCTGGGCGCGCACGCCTTCTTCGGGGGTCTTGAAGATGTTGCCGCGATCGCAGGTATCGCACGCGCCGAGCCCCGAGAAGTTGTTGTCGGTGGGCTTCACCATTGATCTCTCGTAGCGGAACCAGCCGGTCTCGAGGATCGACTGCGCGAAGGCGATGTCGCCGCGCACGTTCTGCGCGTTGCCTTCGTCCACGAAGATGCGCGCGAGGTCGGCGATGGGGATCGTGATGGCCGGGGTGATCTTCTGCTTCGCGAACCACGAGGCGATCTGGTCGCCGGTGAGGCGCGACTGTCCCATGACGGGGGTTACCGAGGCGACCGGGGTGGTGCCACCGGTCGTGCCCGTGGCGGGAGCGGTGGCAGTGCCGCCCGGCGGCAAGGGCGCCTGCGGCTGCGGTTCGGACTGCGCGACGAGGCCCGCCGGGATGGCAAGCGACAGGGCCGCGGCGATGAGCACGGGGAATCGCACGGGGGACGATCCTAGGCCACGCCGGCCCGGGACCCCGCATGACCCGTTGCGGCCATTACACGACCCTTACGCGGGTAGCCTGCCCGTGTGCAGGAGATTTCCCTTGCCACAGGAGCGCACATGCGCATCACGCGGCCCGGTTCGGGGACGGTGGTGATGTGCGTCAACGGCGGCGGTGCCAGCCCCCGCCCGGGTAACTGGAGCCCCACCATTGAATGGCTGGTCGATCGCCTGGCGCCCCGGTACCCTGATGCCGCCTTCGCCGAGGTCCGCTACCGGGTGCGCTCCTGGAAGATGCTGCCCTCGTGCATCGCCGACGGCGCTGCGGCGCTCGCGGCCGTGCCCGATGCCGACCGCGTGGTGATGCTCGGGTTCTCGATGGGCGGGGCGGTGAGCATCGCGTGCGCCGCGGACGACCGCGTGAGCGACCTCATTGCGCTGGCCCCCTGGATTCCCGAGGAACTCGTCCTCTCGCAACTGGCGGGTGACCGTGTGACGATCCTGCACGGAAGCATCGATGGTGTCATCCCGGGCATTCCGGGCGTGCGGCCCGCGCACTCGCTGCGCGCCGCCGACCGCCTGCGCGCCGCCGGGGCGCAGGTGCAGTACCGGAGAATCCCCGGCGCGGTGCACGGAGTCGCGATGCGCCGCAACGGCCGCCTGGTGCCGCTGCCCCGCGCCGGCGCCTGGCTGCGCGACGTGGAGCAGGCCATGGACCAGGCCGGCCTCTCCGGCGGCCCGTAGCCCTCGCGCGTAGGTACGAGCCAGGACCCCGTGGCGGTGGTGACCGCCCCCGCAGGTGCGTTCGGCAATATTGACGTGAAGGGCATGACCGCGCACCTGGCGCCGGACGTGGAGGCCCACATCACCAATGCATCCGGCGGGCGTGGCGCCATCGTGGGCCGCGACGCCCTGCTGGCGCGCATCGGCGCGGTGGACTACGCCGGCGCCGGCTTCACCCGGGTCGTGATCGACGCCGCCGCCACCCGTGACGGGCAGGCCCTCGTGATGGTGGAGGCCCTCCCCGCCGAGAGCGACGACTTCTGGAAGGGCCCCGAGGCCGGGGCGTCAGCCACCTGCGTCGGTGATGGCCTGACCCCTGGCCTTGCGCAGTTCCTGGCGCTCATCGGTGGGGATCTTGACGTCCCACACCAGCCCCACACGCTCCATCCCGTAAATCAGTGCCCACGAGAGGTCGACCTGCTTCCAGTGCAGCCCGTGGCGGGCCGATCCGGGAAAGGCATGGTGGTTGTTGTGCCAGGCCTCGCCGAACACCGGGATCGCCAGCGGCCAGAAGTTGCGGCTCTCGTCGTCGGTCTCGTAGTCGCGGCGGCCGTACATGTGGCAGATCGAGTTGACCGACCAGGTGAGGTGGTCGAACACGAACACCCTGAGCAGCCCGGCCCACACAAAGCACTGGAACGCCATCAACACCGAGCCCCCGCTCCAGGCGAGGCCCACGAGCGCGGGGATGCCCAGCGACAGCCCCAGCCAGAGCAGGTAGAGCCGGTCGATGCTGCGGATGAGCGGGTCGGCGTAGAGGTCCTTGCCGTAGCGCTCGCCGCGCTCGAGTCCCTTGGTGGTGAGCAGCCATCCCACCTGCGCGTGCCACAGGCCCTTGACCACGCCCTTCCATCCGGGCTCGTACCCGTGGTGGGGCGAGTGCGGGTCGCCTTCCTTGTCGGACAGCGCGTGGTGCTTGCGGTGGTCGGTGACCCACTGGGTGACCGGGCCCTGGCAGGCCATGGACCCCGCGATGGCCCAGAAGGCGGTCATGAAACGCGTGGTCTTGAAGGCGCGGTGCGAGAACAGACGATGGAACCCGATGGTGATCCCCAGCCCGCAGAACACGTACATGAACGCGAAGGTGATGAGGTCGACCGGGCCCACGGCCACGCCCCAGAGCAGCCCTGTTACCGACAGCAGCGCGAGCGGCGGCACCACGATGGCGATGAGCGTGATGATGCGAGCGGAGGTGAGGGGCTTCTCGCGGACCGTCGCGACGAGGGGTTGACGTGGCTTGGCGGGATTCGCGGTACTCATTCGTGCCGCAGGCTAGCCGCAACGGCAGGCGCGCCGCCAGCGCATCGGTACGGTGGGGTCACATGGCCCGCATCGCGATCATTGGCAGCGGCATCGGGGGACTCGGCGCCGCCTGGCTGCTCGGCCGCGCCCACGAGGTGGAGGTGTTCGAGCGCGATTCGCGCATCGGCGGGCACACCCACACCACCCGCGTCATCGGCCCCGACGGCGAGCGCCTGGCGCTCGACTCCGGGTTCATCGTGCACAACGAGGTCACCTACCCGCTGTTCGTGCGCATGCTGCGCGAGCTCGGGGTGGCCACGCAGCCATCGCGTATGGGCTTCTCGGTCACCTGCCGCTCATGTGGGATCGAGTTCTCGGGCGTGCGGCTATGGACCCAGCCCGAGGCCGTGCTGCGCCCGGCGTTCCTGCGCATGGTGCCCGACGCCATCAGGTTCCAGCGCACCGGGGACCGGGCGCTGCTGCCCGAGTACGCAGGTCTTTCGCTGCGGGAGTTCGCGGCGGCCGAGGGCTACTCGCAGGCGTTCACCGACCACTACCTGGTGCCGCTCACATCGGCCATCTGGTCGGCGGGGCTGGACGACGCGCAGCAGTTCCCGGCCTCCTACGCCGTGAGCTTCTGGCGCAATCACGGCATCCTCGGGTTCCGGCGGCTCGAGTGGCGCACGATCGTGGGCGGCAGCGACACCTACGTGAGGGCCATCACCCGCGGCCTGCCGGGCCGCGTGCACGTCGGCCTCGGCGTGGCGGAGGTGCGTCGCGACGCCGACGGCGTGGACATGCGCACCGACGATGGCAAGGTGCGGCGCTTCGACCACGTGGTGATGGCCGCGCACGCCGGGCAGTCGCTTGCGATGCTCGCCGACGCCACCGATGACGAGCGGGAGATCCTGTCGGCCTTCACCACCACCGAGAGCGCCGTGAGCCTGCATGCCGACGCCTCGCTGCTGCCCCGGCGTCGCCGTTCGCGCGCGGCGTGGAATCATCACGTGGATGATTGCCACGACCCGTACGCCGCGCCGGCCATGACGTACTCGCTCAACCGCCTCGAGAACCTATCGTCGCGCACCGAGTGGTGCGTGTCGCTGAACCGCGACGACGAGGTGGACCCCTCGCGGCTGGTCATGCGCACCCGGTACGCCCACCCGGTGTATGACGTCCGGGCCCTCGACGCACAGGACCGCATGGATGAGATACAGGGCGTGCGCCGCACCTGGTTCAGCGGGGCGTGGATGGGCTACGGCTTCCACGAGGACGGCATGCAGGCGGCGGTGGACGTGGCGCACGGGCTGGGGGTGGAGTGGTGAGGTCGGCCATCTACACGGGAACCCTCACGCATGCACGGCGCACGCCCGCCGAGCACGTGTTCCGCTACCCGGTGTGCATGTACGCGATCGACGTGGACGAGGTGGTCCACCTCGACCGCAGCCTGCGGCTGTTCTCGTACAACCGCCCCGGCCTGCTGACCCTGCGCGACAGAGATCACCTGGGCGATCCCATGCGCCCCGTGGGCGAGAACGTGCGCGCCCACCTGGCCGGCCGCGGCGTGGATGTGCAGGACGTGCGCATCACCATGCTCACCAACCTCCGCACCGCCGGCTACGTGTTCAACCCGGTCACGTACTTCTACGTGCACGGACCCGACGGGAACCTGCGCTGCGTGCTGGCCGAGGTGAGCAACACCTTCGGCGAGCGGCTGCCGTATCTCCTCACCGACGCCGAGCGCATCGCGCCGCTTCGGGACGAGCACGCATTCCGCCACGACAAGCGCATGCATGTGTCGCCGTTCTTCCCGCTGGAGCAGGAGTACATCTTCCGCATGGGCGAGCCGGGCGAGACCCTGAACATCCGCATGGATGTCCTGCAGGGCGATGAGCGGCCGTTCTGGGCGCAGCTCACCGGCGTGCGCCACCCGTTCACCGACCGCGAGCTGGGCAGGGCGCTGCTGCGCTACCCGCTCATGTCACAGCAGGTCATCTCACTCATCCACCTCGAGGCACTCAAGCTGTGGAGGAAGCGCGTGCCGGTCCACCGGAAGCCGGGGTTCATGCCGTCGGAAGGGTCGATCGCCGCCGCGCCTGACCCGGCGGACGGCTCGCGTGACCGTGGGCTAAGGCCGATCCCCGATGCCAGGCCCTCGCCGTTCGCGCCCGTGGCGAAGGCGCTGGCGCTTCGCGGCATGCGCAACCCCTCGGGCGGATGGTTCGAGCTCGAGATGCCCGACGGCACCGTGCACCGCATGGGATCGCCCGCGAACGGCCCGCGCTTCGCGAGGGTGACAGTCACCAGCAAGGACTTCTTCCGCAGGATCGCCCGTCGCGGCCGCGTGGGGTTCGGCGAGGCCTACCAGGCCGGCGATTGGCTGACCGACGACCTCCCGGCGTTCCTCGAGATGCTGGCGCTCACGGCAGAGGACGTCCGCCGCCGCCCGCCGGCATCCCTGGTGCCCGCGGCCATCGCCAAGCGCCCGCGGCTTCCCAACCCGGCCGACCTGGTGCGCGCCCGCCGCGACGTGCGGTACCACTACGATCTCGGCAACGACCTCTACGAGGCTTTCCTCGACCCGTCGATGACCTACTCGTGCGCGTACTTCGAGCACGAGGGGCAGCCGCTCGAGGACGCCCAGCAGGCCAAGTACCGGCGCCTGTGCGAGAAGCTGCGCATCGGGCCCGAGCACCACGTGCTCGAGGTGGGCTGCGGGTGGGGCGGGTTCGCCATTCACGCCGCCCGCGAGCGCGGCTGCCGGGTGACCGGCATCACGCTGTCCACCGAGCAGGCGGCCGAGGCGCGGCGCAGGGTGGCGGAAGCGGGGCTCTCCGACCAGATCGGCATCGTCATCTGCGACTACCGCCAGATGCAGGGCGCCTACGACCGCATCGTGTCGATCGAGATGATCGAGGCCGTGGGGTACGACGGCCTCCCCGCCTACTTCGCCAACCTCGATCGCCTGCTCGCACCCGAAGGGGTGATCGGCATCCAGGCCATCACGGTCCCCGACCAGCGGCTCGAGCGCTACCGGCGCGGCACCGACTGGATCCGCGAGTACATCTTCCCGGGCGCCTTCTGCCCGCCGCTGGCGTCGATGGTGGACGCCATGCGCACGTCATCCGAACTGCAGGTGGAGGGCATCGAGAACATCGGCATCCACTACGCCACCACGCTCAGGGTGTGGCGCGAGCGCTTCATGGCCAACGCCGACCGCGTGCGCGGCCTGGGCTTCTCGGATGAGTTCATCCGCACGTGGGAGTTCTACCTCGCCTTCTGCGAGGCGGGGTTCCGCACGCGGGCGCTCGGAGACCTGCAGATGGTGATCAGCCGCCCATACAACGAGGCGCTGCCCACCACGCCGGAGCCCCGACTCAGCCTCTAGGCGCCCTGTTCGTCCCGTCCGTCGAAGTCGAGCGAGGCGGAGTTGATGCAGTAGCGCATGCCGCCCGGGCCGGGGCCGTCGGGGAACACGTGGCCCAGGTGGGCGTCGCACGCGGCGCAGCGCACCTCGATGCGGCGCATGCCGAACGAGCGGTCCTCGTACTCGGTGATGGCGTCGGGCCGGATGGGGGTGACGTAGCTGGGCCAGCCGGTGCCCGAATCGAACTTGTGGGACGAGTCGAACAGCGGGGCCTCGCAGCAGATGCAGCGGTAGATGCCGTCGTCGTGGTGGTCCCAGTACACGCCGGTGAAGGCCGGCTCGGTGCCCGCCTCGCGGGTCACGTGGTACTGCATGTCCGTGAGCTTCCCGCGGTATTTCTCGTCGTCCGGCCCTGTCGAGCGTCCCATGTTCTCCTCCGGCGGCCGTGGGGGCCGGTGGACCCGTATTCATAGGGGCAGTCGGCCCGCCGCCGGATGCTAGCGTCGGCGGGTGTGAAATCTCGTTCCCGGTTCGCAATCGCCCTCACGCTCGCCGTCGGGCTCGGCGCGTGGCTCATCTGGACGAGCATTGGCGGCAGTCTCGAGACCTACACCAACCCATCCGGCCTGGTGAAGACCACCGACGCCACCACCTATCGCCTCAACGGCACGGTGGCCCCAGGCAGCCCGGCTGACGCCGCCGAGCGCGCGCAGACGGCCGAGGGCCTGAGGTTCACCGTGCGCGACAAGGACCGGCCGTCGGTGACCGTGCCGGTGGCCTACCGCGGCAGCGTGCCCGACGCCTTCAAGGACGGCCGCGAGATCGTGGTGACCGGCCATATGGAGAACGGCGTGTTCCAGGCCGAGCGTGGCACGCTCATCACACTGTGCCCGTCGAAGTTCATGGAGGAGCAGGCGGCAAAGGGCAAGACGATGCCCGACGGGATGCCGAAGGAGCCCGCAGGCACGTGACGCTCGTCGGTCGTGCAGCGCTCCTCCTGGCGTTCGCGTCCGCCCTCTACGCCGTGGGCGCCGCGCTCTGGTCGCGTCGCAAGGGCCGCCGCGAGTTGCTCGTATCTGCCGAGCGCGGCGTGTGGGCGGTGTTCGCCACCACCACGACCGCCGTGGTGGTGATGTGGATCCTCCTGCTCTCCAACCGCTTCGACGTGGCCGACGTGGCCGGCTACTCCAACCGCACGCTCGGCTGGCGCTACAAGATCACGGCGCTCTGGGGCAGCCAGGCGGGATCGCTGCTGCTGTGGATGTGGTTCCTGTCGATCGCCGCGGTGTTGGTGGTGATCACCAACCGCACGCGCAATCGCGCGCTGATGCCGGTGGTGGTGGCGGTGCTCATGGGCATCGCGGTGTTCTTCACCAGCGTGCTGTCGTTCTTCACCAGCCCATTCGAGACGGTGTCGCCGGTGCCGGCCGACGGCCGCGGGCTCAACCCGCTGCTGCAGAACGTCTACATGGAGAGCCACCCGCCGCTCCTCTACGTGGGGTACGTGGGGCTGTCCATACCCTTCGCATTCGCCATCGCGGCGCTGGTGACCAGACGCCTGGACTCCACCTGGATCACCTCCATCCGCCGCTGGACGACCCTCTCGTGGATGTTCCTCACCGTGGGGATCATCCTGGGGTCGCGATGGGCATATGAGGAGCTCGGCTGGGGTGGCTACTGGGCCTGGGACCCGGTGGAGAACGCGGCGCTCATGCCATGGCTCATGGCCACGGCGTTCCTCCACTCGGTGATGGTGCAGGAGCGTCGGGGCATGCTGCGCATCTGGAACATGGTGCTGGTGATCCTCACGTTCACCCTGGCGCTGTTCGGCACGTTCCTCACCCGCTCGGGAATCCTCTCGTCGGTGCATGCCTTCGGCGAGAGCACGCTGGGGCCGTACTTCCTGGCGCTCATCATCGTGGTGCTGGCCGGTTCGTTCGCGCTGCTCATCAGCCGCCTCTCCCTGCTGCGCAGCGAGAACTCGCTCGAGAGCTACGTGAGCCGCGAGGCGATCTTCCTCTACAACAACCTGCTGCTCGTGGGGCTGGCCTTCGCGGTGTTCTGGGGCACCATGTTCCCGGTGCTGTCGGAGGCCGTGCAGGGCCAGAAGATCACCGTGGGGCAGGGCTTCTTCAATCAGGTGGCCGCGCCCATCGGCCTGGCGCTGCTGTTCTTCACCGGGGTGGGGCCGCTCATCCCCTGGCGCAAGGCGTCGCCGCGCGAGCTTCGCCGCAGGTTCCTGTGGCCTCTCGTGGTCGCGGTCATCGCGGTGATCCCGGCGGTGTACTTCGCGCAGGACGGCGCCCACTGGTGGGCCGCGCTGGCGATCGTGCTGGCCGCATTCACCGTGGCGTGCATCGTAGGCGAGTACTGGCGCGGCGCCACGGTGCGCCACCAGTTGGGCGGGGTCTCGTGGCCGGGTGCCGTGGGCCAGCTGTTCACGCGCAACAGGCGCCGTTTCGGCGGGTACATCGTGCACCTGGGCGTGGTGTCCATCATCGTGGCCATCGCCTGCCAGGGGGCCTTCTCGTCACAGGGCGACCTGGCGCTGCGCACCGGCCAGACCGGCGAGGTGGCCGGGTACCAGTTCACCAACGAGGGCGGCACGCGAACGCGCGACGACCACAAGATGAGCGTGGGCGTGGCGCTCGGGGTGTCGGAGGGCGGCAACCGCTTCGCCACGCTCAACCCCGGCGTGGACGTGTTCACGGCCCAGATGCAGCGCTCGAGCGAGGTGGCGGTGGACACCTCGCCATTCCGCGACGTCTACGTGGTGCTGGTAGGGCTCACGCCCGACGGCCTGGCGCGCATCAGCGTATTCATCAACCCGATGATGATGTGGATCTGGGTGGGCGGCCTCGTGATGGTGCTGGGCTTGATCGTCGCCGTGTGGCCGTCCCGGCGGCCGAGGGAGGCCGCGGCGCGCGCGGCGCTGGGGGCTGACGGCCGCGTGCGCGAGTAGCCTCGCACGGCGATGGCCTACGTCCTCATCGCGCTGGTCAGCGTGCTCGTCGTCGCACTGGTCGCATGGCCGCTCCTGCGGGGCGAGTCCGGTGCCCAGCCCGCGGCGCAGTCGGACGACCTGCGCGCGGTGGAGGAGGAGCTGCAGAGCTCGCTCGATGCGATCCGGGAGATCGAGATGGACCACCGCGCGGGCAACCTGTCGGATGACGATTTCGCCGCGCTCGATCGCGACGAGCGCGCGCGGGCCGTGGAACTGATGCGCCGGCGCGATGCGCTCACCGAGGCGGGTGACGCGGTCGCCACCGGGGGCGCGGCGTGACGGGCGGCGGAGCGCCCGGGTCGCATGGTGGCCCGCGCGGCGGGCCGCGGCGGCGCCTGGTGGCGCTCGCGGGCGCGGTCGTCGTGGCCGTGCCGCTGCTCTCGGGCTGCAGCGCGCGCCTCTCGCAGTTCGTCGACGTCGGGCCCGAGGGCGGCGGCACGCTGTCGCTCGAGCTGCGGCTCGATCCGGCTGCCCAGCAGGCCATCGACCTGCCACGCCAGGTGCAGGAGGGCACGTTCGAGAGGTTCCTCGACGTGCGCAACGAGCGCTGGCGGGCACCGGGCGACGGCGCACTGGCGTTCCAGCAGCGCACCGAGGCCAGCGGCACCGTGGTGCTGCGCTCGGTGCGTAGCCTCAAGGCGGGCACCTCGCAGTTGGACGACCTGAAGAGCGCGCTCGGCGTGTTGCGCCCGCTGCAGCCGATCCTCGCGGCCACGGGGCGCTACTGGGCGGCGCCCAACCCCGGCAAGGTCTCAACGCAGGACCAGGGCGGCGACTCGCCCGCCACCGGCACGGCGCCCGGGGGCGCTGCCCAGGCCGGCATCACCGGGCTTCCCGCCCGCGCGCCCCTGCAGACGCTGCTCGTGGATGAGTTCACCCCGCAGGGCAAGGATCGCGGCCGAAGCGTGTTCGCCACCTTCTCGATCGCCTCGCGTGGCGGAGTGAGCGATGTGCTCAACCCGCCCTGCAACGGGGACAGCAGGCGGCTGGACTTCACCCGCGCCGACCGAACCCTGCAGGGCGGGTTGCAGTTCGCCTACACGTGGGCGATGCCGTCGCGCATCTCCCTCTACTCCACGGGCGGCCGGCTCGCGGGCGATCGCTACGTGGCCTCGTGGGCGATGCCCTACGGCCAGTGCCAGCGCATGGAGATCTCCTCCGCGGGATCCAAAGATGGCCGGGTCGTGAATGGCATCATCCTGGGCGCGGCGGTGCTGTTCCTGGGGATCGTGTTCGCACTGCGTGCCGTGTCACGACGCAGCCGCATGCGCCGCCAGGGCAGTGGCGATGGTGCATGAAAACCCCTGCACATAGAGGATAACTAAGCTGATTGCGCCCGCATCGTCGCAGCGGTGACGCCTCCTCGCTTGTCATGCAACAAGTGGTTGCATTGTCCCTGTAAAGCTCATAAAAAAGTAAACCATGGGGAACGTTCGGGGTTGACTGCCCCGAAGCCCTCGCTAAGGTCATTTCCGGCCAATGACCTCCAAGGGGCGTGCTCGCTGGCCCGGTGCCGGAATCGGATACGTCCCTCAGCCACGGAACACCCCCGATCGCGGGGCCATGGCGGAAAGGGAGCCAGGATCATCGACCACACCGGCAGCACCCCGCGCGATCTCTCGCGGCCGTTTTGCAAAGCGGCTGGGATCATCGCTCTTCTCTCGTTGGGCCTGATGGCCCCTGCGCTGGGCGCATCGCCCATGCCCGAGCAGCTGCCGGGCGGCGGACCGAGCGTGGCCCCCGAGGGGTCCGGCCTGCCGGGGCAGCCCGTGGCTCCCGCTCCTGCGCCCGTGCCTCCAGCAGCCCCGGCGGCTGCGCCGGCGACCCAGCCGGCCGTCGCCCTGCGCCCCGGCACGCGCGGTAGTGACGTCAAGGCGCTGCAGCGCAAGCTGCGCGTGCGCGGCATCAAGGTTCCCGTGGACGGCAACTACGGGGCGCGCACCCGCGCCGGGGTGCGGATGCTCCAGCGCAAGCTGAGGATGAAGGCCACGGGCGTGGCCGACGCCGCCCTGCTGGCCAAGCTCGGCCTGAAGATCCGGGCCGTGGCCAGCGATCCCGCCACGCCGTCTGCGCCCGCCGTGGCCCGGTACCTCAAGGTGTTCCCCGTGGTGGGCGAGTATTCCTACCGGGATGACTTCGGCGACCCGCGCGGCCAGGGCCCGCACCAGGGCAATGACATCATTGGCACCGTGGGCATGCAGCTGGTCAGTTGCGTGGACGGCACGATCTTGCGCCTCACCCGCGCGGAGACCGGTCTCGGCGGCATCTGGATCTGGATCGTCGACGGCCAGGGAAACGAGTACTACTACGCGCACATGGCGTCGATCGCCCCCGAGCTCAAGGCCGGTGCGACGGTGGCCGCCGGCCAGTTCGTGGGCACCATGGGCATGACCGGTGACGCCCGCGGCACGATTCCTCACCTGCACTTCGAGATCCGCCCGAACGGCGGGGGGTCCATCAACCCCTTCACCGAGCTGCGCGCGGTCGACCCGAAGGCGAAGTAACGAACTCGCAATGCCGCGGGGCGCGCGCGCCGTAGGACTGCGCACCCTGCCGTCGAATCCGCATCCCCGTGAGGCGGATTCCCACACATACGGCTGCTCTCGCCCTGCTCGCCGCCGGCGCGGTGTGGCTGCCCGGCGCCCTCAGCGGCACCGGCATCACCGAGCGCAAGCAGGCTGTGGACCAGCGGCTCTACAGCGCCGAGGCGCGCCTGATGGCGGTCATCAACCGGCAGGCGGTGCTCACGTCGGACCTCGCCATCGTCAGCGGGCGGCTTCGCGACGTCAACCGCCGGCTCGAACCGCTGGCAGCGCGGCGCGATGCCGCGGTGGCGGCGCACCGCATGGCGCGCGGCACGCTCACGCAGGTGAATCGCGACTTGGCGTTCCAGCAGCGCCAGCTGCAGCTGGCCACGGGCCGCCTGGCGCTGCAGCGCCAGGCGCTGGTGGAGCGCATCCGCGAGATCTACCGCAACGAGGATGACGACCCGCTGCTGGGCCTGCTGCAGGGCGGCAGCCTTGCCGAGCTGGCGGGGGCGACCACGGGCATCGAGCGCGTCACCGACCGCGACCGCGACATGATCTCGGCGGTGTCGCGCTACCGCACCCTCACGCGATCCACCGCCGCGCGCATCGCCGTGCTGCAGGACCGCGCCGCGGTGGCCGAGGATCGCGCGGCCGAGCGTGCGAGCGCCGCGAAGACCGCGGCACACGACCTGGACGTGGAGCAGCGGGTGCTGCGTCGCACCAAGCGCGTGCGCGCCCGCATGCTGGCCACCATCAAGGTGGACCGCGACCACATCGAGGACGACACCGATGAGCTGCGCGAGCAGTCGTTCGCGCTGGCAAGGCGCATCGCCAAGATCCAGGGCGTGCCGTATGCGGAGCCCTCGGACATCACACCCTCGGCCGCCGGCTTCACCTGGCCCACGTCGGGCCAGATCACATCCGGCTTCGGCCCGCGTTGGGGCCGCATGCATCAGGGGCTCGACATCGCGGCGCCCACGGGCCGCCCTATCACCGCCGCGAAGTCGGGCAAGGTCATCGTCGCGGGCCCGTCGGGCGGCTATGGCAACCTCGTGGTGGTGGACCACGGCGGCGGCCTGTCCACCGCCTACGCCCATCAGAGCCGCATCGCCGTGGGCGTGGGCGACCCCGTCACCCAGGGCGGGCTCATCGGGTACGTGGGAAGCACGGGTCACTCCACCGGGCCGCACCTGCACTTCGAGGTACGGGTGAACGGCGCGGCGCAGAACCCGCTCCCCTACCTCTAGGGCGCCGTCCCGGTGGCGGGGCGCGGTCTACACTCCGGCCGTTCGCCGACACGACACTAAGGACGCCGCGCGTTGTCCCAGATGCAGCCCGCTCCGCAGACCGCCCAGTATCTCGCCCAGCCGCACGAGGTGCACCGCGTGGTGCTCCTCTACTCGGGCGGCCTTGACACCTCGGTGATGCTCAAGTGGATCCAGGACGAGTACGACGCCGAGGTGGTGGCGCTGTGCATCAATCTGGGCCAGCCCGAGGACGACTTCACCCAGATCCTCGCGAAGGCCGTGGACCTCGGGGCGATGGAGAGCCTGGTCATCGACGCCCGCGAGGAGTTCGCGCGCGACTACGTGGCGCCGGCCATCAAGGCCAACGCCCGCTACCAGGGCGGCTACCCGCTGTTCACGTCGCTGGGGCGCCCGCTCATCGCCAAGCTCGCCGTGCAGGAGGCCCGCCGCCACGACTGCGACACCATCGCGCACGGCTGCACCGGCAAGGGCAACGACCAGGTGCGCATCGAGGCCACCATCGCCACGCTGGCGCCGGAGCTCAAGATCATCGCGCCGGTGCGCGAGTGGCAGATGGGGCGCGACGAGGAGATCGCTTACGCGCAGCAGCATGGCATCCCGGTGTCGTCCAGCATCGAGCGCCCGTACTCGATCGACGACAACCTCTGGGGCCGCTCGAGCGAGGGCGGCATCATCGAGGACCTCACCCAGGCGATCCCCGACGACATCTTCCAGCTGGTCACCCCGCCCACGAAGGCACCTGACGTGCCCGAGGACATCACCATCTCGTTCCGCGAAGGACTTCCCGTGAGCCTGAACGAGGTGGAGATGCCGCTTCACGAGATCATCCCCGCCATCGCCGTGCATGCCTGCCGCAACGGCGTGGGGATCATGGACCACATCGAGGACCGCGTGGTGGGCCTGAAGGTGCGCGACGTCTACGAGGTGCCGGCGGCCACGGTGATCCTGGAGGCCCACAGGGAGCTCGAGAAGCTCGTATGCACCGGGCGCCAGAACGCCCTGAAGCCCAACCTCGACCTGCTCTGGGCGCAGCTGGCCTACGAAGGCCTGTGGTACGAGCCGCTCATGAAGGACCTCAACGCGTTCATGGACCACGTGAACCGCAAGGTGGAGGGCACCGTGACCGTGCGCCTCTACAAGGGCTCCGCAACGGTCATCACGCGCGACTCCCCGCTCGCGCTCTATGACCGCACCCTGGCCACCTTCGACGCCGACCCGAGCTTCTCGCAGAACGCCTCGCCGGGCTTCATCGAGCTCTTCAGCCTGCAGAGCCGGATGGCCCACCAGATCGAAGACGCGCGCGACCTGGGTTGACCCCGGTGTCAGGCACTTAACCGAGCGGCGCGCCTGCCGCGCTCCTCGGTTAAGTGCCTGACACCGGGGTCGGGTCGTCGGGCAGGACGGGTAGGTTTCGCGGGGTGAGCGGCCGCACACCATTCGCGCACCTGCACGTGCACTCCGACTACTCGATCCTCGACGGCGCGTGCAAGATCCCGCGGCTGCTCGACAGGGTGGAGGAGCTCGGGCAGAGCGCCGTGGCGCTCACCGACCACGGGGTGATGAGCGGTGCGGTTGAGCTCTATCGCGAGGCCAGCAAGCGGGGCATCACGCCCATCGTGGGCCTCGAGGCCTACGTGGTGCCCGACCACCGCGAGCGCCCCGGGCGCGAGCGGCGCAACCACCTCACCCTGCTGGCCGAGAGCACCCAGGGCTACTACAACCTCATCCGGCTCTGCTCGGCGGGGTACCTCCACGGCTACCACCGCCGACCGCGCATCGACCACGGGCTCATGAGCCGTTATGCCGACGGGATCATCGTGCTGTCGGGATGCCTGTCGGGGACCATCTGCTCGCGCCTGGCCGATGAGGACCTCACCGGAGCCCGCGAGGAGCTTGACACGCTCTGCCAGATCTTCGGGCCCGAAGACGTGTACCTCGAGCTCCAGGACTCAGGGATAGCGAGCCAGAAGCGCATCAACCAGCACCTGGGCACCCTCGCGAAGGAGACCGGCCGCACGCTGGTGGCCACGGGCGACGTGCACTACGTCTGCCACCAGGACGCCGAGAGCCACGAGGCCCTGCTGGCCATCCAGACCCGTGACGTGCTGTCGAACCCCAACCGCTTCAAGTTCGAAACGCAGGAGTTCTTCATCAAGAGCGCGGACGAGATGCTGCAGGCGCTGCCCGACTTCCCCGACTCGATCCCGGCCACCATCGAGGTGGCCGACCGCTGCTCCGGGCTCGACCTGCCGCTCGGCGACATCAAGCTCCCGGTGTTCCCGGTGCCCACGGGCGAGACCGACGACGCCTACCTCGAGCACCTGTGCCGCGAGGGCCTCGACCGCCGCTACGGGGCGGGCCTGTGGCCGGCCGAGGCCGAGGAACGCCTGCGGTTCGAGCTCAGCACCATCGAGGAGATGGGCTTCTCCTCGTACTTCCTCATCGTGTGGGACTACATCAAGTGGGCGCGCGACAACGGCGTGGCCGTGGGTCCGGGTCGCGGGTCGGCCGCCGGGTCGCTGGTGGCGTTCTCGCTGCGCATCACCGACCTCGACCCGCTTGAGCACGGCCTGCTGTTCGAGCGCTTCCTCAACCCGGGCCGCAAGTCGATGCCCGACATCGACACCGACTTCTCGGTGGGCGGGCGCGACCGCGTGGTGGCGTACGTCACCGAGAAGTACGGCGGCGACGCCGTGGCGCGCATCGGCACCTTCGGCAAGCTGCTCGCACGCGCCGTGGTGCGCGACGCCGGCCGCGTGCTGGGGTTCTCGTACGGGCAGGTGGACCGCATCGCCAAGCTCGTGCCCGAGAAGCTGGGAATCAAGCTCGATGAGGCCGCCGCCCCCGGTACCGAGCTGGCGGCGCTGATGGAAGCCGACGAGGGCGCCAAGCGCCTCGTGGAGGTCGCCCGTCCGCTCGAGGGGCTCGTGCGCAACGAGGGCGTGCACGCCGCGGGGGTGGTGATCGCCCCCGGGGCGATCACCGACTACCTGCCGGTGCGCGTCGACGACCAGGGCGCGGTGGTCACGCAGGTGCCCGACCACGACGTCGAGGGGCTCGGCCTGCTCAAGATGGACTTCCTCGGCCTGCGCAACCTGGACGTCATCCAGGACGCCCTGCGACTGGTGCGGGCCACTACCGGGGACGAGCTCGACATCGAAGCCGTCCCCATGGACGACGCCCCCACCTACCGCATGCTGGCCAAGGGCGACGCCCTGGGCGTGTTCCAGTTCGAGTCGTCCGGCATGCGCGACGCCCTGCGCGAGGTGCAGCCCACTGAGTTCGCCGACCTCGTGGCGCTCGTGGCCCTCTACCGGCCGGGCCCCATGGCGTTCATCTCCGTGTACGCGAAGAACAAGCGCGACCCCAGCCGGGTGCGCTTCGCCGACCCACGCCTCGAGCCGATCACCGGCCCCACATATTCCGTTGCGGTTTACCAGGAACAGCTCATGCAGATCTCCCGCGCGCTCGCGGGGTTCCCGCCTGCCCGAGCGGACGACCTGCGCAAGGCCGTGGGCAAGAAGGACAAGGAGCTCATGGCGTCGCTGCGCGATGAGTTCGTGCAGGGGTGCCTCGACTCCGGCACCGACGCCCAGGTGGCCGACGATCTGTGGGGGCTCTGCGAGGCGGCCGGCGATTACTCGTTCAACAAGTCGCACGCTGCCTGCTATGCGCTGGTCGCGTATCGCACGGCCTACCTCAAGGCCAACCACCCGGCCGAGTACATGGCCGCGGTGCTGACCTCGGTGATGGACACCAAGGACCGCGTGCCCTTCTATGTCTCAGCCTGCTCGGACATGGGCATCGAGGTGCTGCCGCCGGACGTCAACCGTTCGGAGTCGGGCTTCGCGGTGACTGGCGAGAAGGAGATCCGCTTCGGCCTCACGGCCGTGAAGGGCGTGGGCGAGAACGCCGTGCATGCGCTCATCGAGGAGCGCGCATCGGGCGGGCCCTACACGTCGATCTGGGACTTCTGCCGGCGCATGGATCCCGCGCAGCTCAACAAGCGCGCGCTCGAGAGCCTCATCCGCGGCGGCGCGCTCGACTGCACCGGCGCCACCCGCGCGGGCATGCTGGATTCCCTGCCCGCCGCCATGGCGCAGGCCGTCAAGCGCCGCACCGACCAGGCGGCGGGGCAGGAGTCGCTGTTCGGGCTGCTCGAGGACGCCGCCGGTGGGTCGCTGGATGCCGACCCGCCCATCACGACGCCCGAGATGGACAAGGACGAGCTGCTGGCAGGCGAGAAGGAGGCCATCGGCCTCTTCGTGTCGAGCCACCCGCTGGCCGACTGCCGCCGCCAGCTCAGGCGCCTGACGTCCATGACCCTCGGCGAGGTGGGCCAGTGCGCCGACGGGCAGGCGGTCACGCTGGGTGGCCTGGTGGGGGCGGTGAAGAACATCACCACAAAGCGCGGGGAGCCCATGGCGTTCGTGCGCCTCGACGACTTGGAGGGATCGATCGAGGTGGTGGTGGTGCCGCAGGTGCTCACCGCCGCGCGGGAGTTCCTGGCCGCCGACGCCCTGGTGCTCATCACTGGGCGCATCGACCAGAAGGGCGATGACGAGACCAAGCTCGTGGCGCAGGCGGCCGAGCCATTCGTGCCGGACCCGGCCGATGAGGAGGACCGCCTGCTGCTCGAAGTGGAGGCCGCGCGGTTCGCGAGTGCCGACATGGACATGCTGAAGAAGCTCTTCACCGACCATCCCGGCGAGGCCTGCGTGATCGTGTCGCTTCGCACCCCCGAGGGCGAGAAGCGCATCCGCCTGGGCAACGAATACCAGGTGGACCCCTCCGACCACGGCCTGCTGGCATCGCTCAAGAGCATGTTCGGGGAGCGCGCGGTGGCTTGATCGCCGCCCCTCGGCCCGCTTCACTGGTGGCGTGAGCCAACCGCCCCAGCACGGGTCGTGCCGTGCCTGTCCCGTGCGCTGCGAGCGCGTGGTGTATCCCGCGCACTGCGTGGCGACAGAATGCCCGCGCCTCTACGCGCACGAGCAGGACGGGGTGCGCTGGATCGGCTGCATCGACAAGGTGTACTCGGCCGAGGTGGACCTGGATCGCCTGCTCGAGCAGGACGCCCGGCACCACGGGTTCGGCGCGCTGCTGGCCGAGCGCGCGCCGCGCGCGGAGTGCAAGGCGGCCATCGACCGCACCTTCCCGCAGCGCGATGTCGGCGAGTGCACCCAGCCGGCGTTCCGCACGTCGTTCCCCGAGGCCCCCGAGGGCCGCGAGCCGCTTCGCACGCGCGGCGGCTGAGCGCTACCGGGCGGGCCCTGCGATCTCCCCCAGGCGGCGCATCTCGGCCAGCGCCTGGTCCATCACCTCGTCCATGATCTGCCCGGCGGGGCGGTCGGGGCCCGACAGCGCCGCCGCCTGTCCGGCCCACAGCGACATGTGATCCGCGTCGCCGGCCGCTGCTGCCGCCCGGCGGATATCGGCCGCGGCGGCGTTCTGCTGCGGCCACCCCATGGCCCCGGGCACCTCGAGCGCCTCGGTGAGCGCATTGGGCAGGCCCCGCGCCGGACGCCCCGACAGCGCCCGCGTGATGATGGTCTCGTCATCACGTGCCCGGCGCAGGCGGTCGCGCCAGCCCGCCGGCACGCCGGCCTCGCTCGCCACCAGGAGCGCCGTGCCCAGCTGCGCTCCCGACGCGCCGAGCGCCAGCGCCGCGGCCACGCCGGCGCCGTCCATGATGCCGCCGGTGGCCACCACCGGCACCTCCACGGCCTGCACCACCTGGCGCACCAGCGCCATGGTGCCCACCAGCGGCACCTCGCGGTCGTCGGGCACCTCGAAGCTCGACCTGTGGCCGCCGGCCTCCGCCCCCTGCGCCACCACCACGTCGGCTCCGGCATCCACCACGCGACAGGCGTCGTCCACCGTGCTCACCATCGCGATGAGCGGCGCGTCGGCGTCACGCGCGGCCTGCGCCACCACCGAGGGATCACCCAGGCCGGTGGCCACCACCCGCGCGCCGGCCTCGAGCCCCGCCTGCACGAGCTCGAGCGGCGTGGCCGGTGCGGCGCCGGGTGGCGGGGGGTGGGGAAGCCCCATGTCCTCGCGCATGAGGGCGAGCACGCGATCCATGGCATCGGGGTCGGCGCCCGGCCTGGGGATGGCGGGGGAGATGAGCACGTTCACGCCCACGGGGGCGCCATCGGCCATCTGCACCGCGCGCGCCACGGCATCGCGCGTGGCGTCGGTGCTCATTCCCGCGAGTCCGAACACCCCCAGGCCCCCGGCACGCGACACGGCCGCCACCAGGGCGGGCGTGGTGGGCCCGCCCGCCATGCCCGCCAGCAGGATGGGCCGCGGGATTCCCAGCAGGCGCGTGAGCGGCGTGTGGATGCCGGTCATGCGGGCAGGGTGCCAGACCCCCCCGGCGCGCGCCGCGCCGCGGATGGCGAATGAGGAACGGGGTCCTCCCCCAGCGCCACCTTGCGGGCGATCCACCCCGCCAGGCGCCGCCGCTGGTCGTCGTCGAGCCAGTTCTCGGCCACGTGCCTCAGGCGGGCGAGGGTGTCGTCACCGGCCGCCAGCGCCTTGCTGCGTCCGGTGCGCAGGGCGATCCAGCCGATGAGACGATCGGCCTGGTCCTCGCTCATCGTGAGCGCGGCCACGCGGATGATGTCGTCCACCGAGTCCCCCATGCGGGGCGCACTCTAGCGAACGTATGTTCGTATCATCCCGCGGTGGGCGCGCGGCGCAGGCCGGCGATCCACCGGGCGATCGCCTGCATCCATCGCGCACACGCTGCGTACTCGATGAGCAGCACCCAGATGGCCAGGGCGATGAGCGCGACGGCCCAGGTCCATCCCGTGATGTTGGGCACCAGCATGATGGCGAGGATGGTGAGCACCACGCCCGCGATCTCGAGGTGCGGGCGGTAGCGGCGCGCGAACTCCGTGACCCGCCCGGCGCCCTTGCGCTCGCCCGCGCGCAGGTCGCGGGCGCGATCGGCGATCCACCCACGGGCGTAGCCTGCCGGCTTGTCCGGGCCGAAGAGCCAGAGCACGAAGCTGACGATGGCGGTGAGGAGCACGATGAGCAGCGTCTGGTCCACCAGTTCAACAGTGGCGGTCGAGAGGATTGCACCCACCACGTCCTGCTGCGGACCCTCCTGGACGAGGCTGGTGATCACTGAGCGCGCGATGCGGGTGGCGATGACCGCGATCGCCGTGCCCACGATGATGGCGATCATCGTGCGCAACGCCGCCGGGCGGCGCTCGCGTGCCGTGAAGATGCCCGTGATCAGCAGCACGAGGAAGAGCAGCGGCAGCAGCCATGACATCAGCCAGATCAGGTTGATGGCCTGCTGGATGGTGACCACGTAGTCGGCCTCCACCAGGACGATCTTCTTGTACGACTCCGGCGGCGGCGGCAGGAACTTCGCGAGCGGGCCCAGGAGTTCCTCGGCCTTTGCGCGGGCGCCCTGCGCGATCACCTGTGTGTTGAGCACGATGGCGTCGTCCTGGAACTCGAACACGCCGGTGCCGTCATCCACGAGCTTGACGATCTCCTCGCTCAGCCGGCCCGACAGCGCCTCGGCGACCTGCTGGCCCGCGCCCGAGTTGAGGTACGACTGCACGGCGTTGGCCACCTGGTTGCGCACCGTGGATCCGATCGCGGCGGCGAGCAGGCTCTTCTCGGGGTCGCTGATGGGCAGCGGGGCCACCACGCGCTCGGCCAGGGAGTCGGCCCGGTCCGCGGGCAGCAGCTCGTCCCTGACGAGGCCACCAACCTTCTCGGCGAGGAGGCCTTGGCCCTCCACCGTGAGCGCCGCGGCCACGTAGCCGTCGGGGCTGAACGCCGTTGTGCGCATCCACACGAAAAGGCTTCCCAGCACCAGGCACAGCACGGCCAGCGCCAGGAGTACGAATGAGATGACGCCGCGCCAGCGCCGGGGGTCGCGGGAGACGATTGCCGCATCGGATGGGCTGGCGACCTCGGCGATGGGAGGATGTTACCCGGCCGTGCGGACCACTTTGCGAGACGGCGTTGCACGATGGAACCCGGGTTCGGGCATGCCCCCGGGGGCCGCGCTACGGTGTAAGCCAACGGTCAGGAGGTGAGGTGGTGAGCAGCGAAGTTCCCACACGGCGCCAGATGAGTCCCGATGAAGAACTCGAGCGCGCGATGGCCGATTACCTGCGCGTATCGCGCGGAGCCCACCTCTACGCAAGCGAGGACGAGCACCTCCGGGCCGAGCAGGCCGCGTGGGATCGCCTCATCGCGGCGCGCGACCTGGTCGAGACGGCGGGCGCCGCCTCTTAGCCGGCGGGGCGCCCGGCGCCAGCCGGGTGCCAGCGGAATCCCGTGGCTGTGGGCGCAGGCGCCAGCGGGCTCACGGGCAGGCCCGTGCGCGGCGGGGAGTGGAAGTCCACGGGCGAGGTGTCGTTGGGCGCGTCGGGGTGGAACAGCGACGCCAGGTACTGGATCTGCCCGCGGCCCGGCCCCAGTTCGTACTGCCCGCCGCCGTAGGCGCCAAGGCCGTGCGCGCGGATGTGGTCGTACACGGCGAAGAGGCCCTCGACCGAGCCGATGCGCGAGGGCTTCACATTCAGGGCGCGCGGGGCGATGGGCAGCTCCTCGATGTCGGCCACGTCGTGCAGCGGGGCATCCCAGGTGACGCGGTCCTCCGCGCCGGCCAGCGCGATGCGCGTGCGGTCGTCCACGCGCGGGTCCTCCAGCCAGGCGTCCGGGAACTCCTCGGCCACCATCGCGTACAGGCCGGGGTCGGCGCCTGGGTCCACCACCCTGCCCGAGTAGTGGCCCTTGAGGTCGACGGTCTCCACGCGTGCCCCGTCGGCCAGCGCGTGCGCCACCTCGCGGGTCCACGACGGCGTGGCATCCACCTTGAACCCGATGCCGGGCGCGGCCTCGGCCCATGCCAGCACGCGCCCGGGGTCGGGCGGCTCGCCCAGTCCGGTGGAGATGATGAACTCCACTGCGCTGGGGTCGATGTCAAGCACGCGCCACAGCGGCTCGCCCGCCTGTCGCAGCGCCAGGTCGAGGGCGGCGCTCTCGAAGGCCCAGCGACGGTATCGGCGGCTGGGCGGCCAGGCGGGCGCAGCAGCGGGGAAGAGGTCCATCGCGCCCAGGGCCACCGAGAGCGAGTGGATGGTCCAGTCGCCCGAGAGGTCGGGCGGCCCGGCCTGCTGGAACGCCGTGGCCTCGTCGGCCTCGTAGGTGACGTCCTCGCCCAGCCCCTCGTACCCGAGCCCCACGAGGCGCACCACGGTGGTGACCCGCGCGAACTCGGGCGAGACCGGCAACTCGAGGCGCTCGAGGTGCGCGTCCTCGATGGTGAGGGGCAGGGCGTGCAGCCGCCCGTACAGGCTCACCCCGCGCCACCCCCGCGCGCGCCGTGCGGCGCGCAGGGCGCGCCGCGAACCCCCGGCACCCGCGGCCCGCATGACGGTGGCACCGTGCCTTCGCTGATGGGCGGTCGCACCATGCACTCAGCCTACCGGCGCGCTGCCGCGATACGTTCCGGGGGTGCCCGACGACCCGGAGATCATCATTCGCAATGCGCATGGCGCCGTGGCCGGCCGCATTTCACGTGCGCAGGATGGATCGGTGACCGTCGAGGTGATCGACGAGGAGTCACGCTGGCTCGTGGAACTCGCGGCCGAGCGCGCCGGGGCCCCCGCGCGCCCCCGCCCGCGCCCCTCGTGCAGCCCGCCCGAGCGGTGACCCGCGGGGCCGCTGCCCGGGGAGTGACAGTCACAACCCTCAATCCCAACTTGAGGGTTTGGCGCCCGGATTTCCCCTCACCTCCGCCTTTCCGGCTCTGGCAATGCCGGCACCGGACCCATACGGTGCCCCGTCCATGGCAAGGGCACTCACATCCGACCTCGTCCAGATCGCCCTGCTCGAGGTGGCAGCGGTCCCCGGCGGAATCCCGCGCAGCGTGTTGTGGGCGGCCGTGGCCGCGCGCCTGGCCGAGATGGATCCCGCCGCGCCGCTGCCCGAGCCCGACCGCGTGCTGAGCGCGCTCGGCATGTGCATCGTGCGCGGCCAGCTGGATGAGGTAGACGGCTGCGTAATGGTGGCCTCCGGATCCGCCTCGGTCAGCGCCTGAGGGCAGGGGCGCCGTCCAGCGCGGCGAAATCACCAGACGTGGATCCCGACCGCGTGATCTCCCTCACCGATGCCGCCCTGCTCGCCGGGTGCTCGCGCAAGTCGCTCGAGCGGCGCGTGGAGCGTGGAGCCCTCGACGCGACGCACGATGACGACGGTCGGCGGGCCGTGCGGGTGGCCGACCTCATGCGCGCGGGGCTCGTGGTGCTGGTGCCCGCGGGGGCCGACGGCGGGGTGGATCCCCGTCAGCTGGCGGACGCCCACGCCCACGCCGACGCGCTGCAGTCGGCGCTTTCCGCCACCGAGGCCGCGCTTGCGCGAAGCCGCGACGAGGCCGGCCTGCTGCGCCAGCGGGTGATGGACGCCGAGAGCCGGGCCGCCATGGCCGAGGATGAGCTCACGCGCGTGCTGCTGGGCGCCGAGCCCACCGGACGCCGCGGCCGTCGCGGCAACCTGCGGCTCCGCACCACCTAGTCGCACCACCCGGGGCACCCCCGGGAACCCGCGGACCTGCCGCAGGGGCCCGTGACCTAAAGGGCGCCGACCGCCGCGAGCATGGCCCAGAGCGTGATGGGGGTTCCGAAGTCGCTGATGATGATCACGCTGTTCCCGGGCGCGTAGTTGCGGTCGCGCACCATTTCGATGAGGTGGTTCACGCCCGCGAGGAACAGGAACGCCGTGGTGGGGATCGCCACGGCGATCCAGGCCTCAGACCCCTGGTAGGTGGCCCAGATGCCGGCGATGCCCAGGCCCAGGCTCACGAAGCCGATCTCGTACTGGAAGCCGTTGGTCTGCCAGCCGATCGATGCCGCCGTGCGCCGCGCGAGCACGGTGTGCATCACCGCCGACACGAGGAAGACGATGCCGACCGGCATGAAGAGCGTCCAGTGCAGCACCAGTTCGTCCCAGGAGGCACCGGCGGATGCCCCCGGCGCGGACACCCCGGCGAGCCCGAGGATCCACGCCACCAGAAGCGTCAGGGGGATTATGACGACGCCCATGTGCATAGCCTACGTAAGCAGCCCGAGGAGGCCTCGGGCGGTCTCCTCCGGCGCCTCCTCGGCGAGGAAGTGTCCGGAGTCGAGGGCGCGACCGCGCACGTCCATCCCCTCGTCCATCCACGTGCCGAGGACGTCGTAGATGCGGTGCATGGCGCCCTTGGCGCCCCACAGCACCAGCAGGGGGCAGGCGATGCGCGTGTGGGCATCTGCGGCGTCGTGCTCGAGGTCGATGGTGGCAGCTGCCCGGTAGTCCTCGCACTGGGCGTGGATGGTGGCCGGGTCGTCGAAGGCCTCCTCGTAGGCCGCCAGCGCATCGGGATCGAACACGAACCCCGGGGCCGCCCACCGGCGAAGCGTCTCGTCGAGCCACCAGCGCGGGTCGCTGCCGATCATGTGCTCGGGCAGGCCGTCGGGCTGGATGAGGAAGAACCAGTGGTAGTAGGCCGTGGCCATGGCCTGATCGGTGGTGGCGAACACCTTTGCGGTGGGCACGATGTCCAGCACCGCCGCCGCTGTGACGCGATCGGGGTGGTCCAGGCACAGCCGGCGCGTGACGCGTCCGCCGCGATCGTGCCCGGCCACGGCGAAGCGGTCGAACCCCAGCGCCTGCATCGCCTCCACCTGGTCCTGCGCCATGGCGCGCTTGCAGTACCCGGCGTGGTCGTCGCCCGACTCCGGGCGCCCGCTGTGGCCGTATCCGCGCAGGTCGGCGCACACCACGGTGAAGTGCTCGGCCAGCATGGGGGCCACCCGGTGCCACATGGCCATGGTCTGCGGAAAGCCATGCAGCAGGAGCAGTGGCGGGCCGGAGCCCGCCACTGCCACCGCGATGTCCGTGCCGGTCACGCCGATCACCGATCGGTCGAACCCGGCGAGAGGGGTCACTTCGCGCCCTTCTCCATGATCGTGACCTTCTCGATCGTCACGGGCGGGTCGGGCGCCTCGGTGCCGGGTGCGGCCATGGTGGAGATCTTGTCCGCTACGTCCTGGCCCTTGGTCACCTGCCCGAACAGCGAGTAGTTGGGCGGCAGCGATGCGCCCTGCTGGCCGGTGACGATGAAGAACTGCGATCCGTTGGTGTTGGGGCCGGCGTTCGCCATGGCCACCGACCCGATCTTGTACTGGCCGGCCTCAGGCAGCTCATCCTGGAACTGATACCCGGGGCCGCCCTCGCCGGTGCCCTCAGGGTCACCGCCCTGGATGACGAAGTCGGGGATGACCCGGTGGAAGGTGAGGCCGTCGTAGAAGCCTTGCTTGGCAAGGAACACGAAGTTGTTGACGGTCGTGGGGGCTTGCTTGGGGTCGAGGGCGATCTGGATGTCGCCCTCCGAAGTGGAGAGGTCCGCCGAGTAGGAGGCGTTCTCGTCGATGGTCATCTTGGGCGCCGAGGACCAGCTCTTCGCTGCCCCTGCGTCGCCGCCCGTGGTGCTCGCCGCGACGGTGTCGGCGCCCGATGAGGCGCTGTCCGACGATCCGCAGCCCGCGATGAGCGGGACGGCGAGGATGGTTGCTGCTGCAGTGGCGGTGGCGATAAGTCGTCTCATGGGTCCGAGGATACCTGTCACGGTGGCGCGGCCCGATCGCCGGGGTAGGATCAAATGAAGGTGACCCACCAACCATCCTCGATGCCGTCACAGGTGATCCCGACCCGCGCTGCACGCGTGCTTTGCGCCCCTGGCGCTCGCGAGTTCGCGCCCGTGCCGGCGCTCATGCGAGCGGCCATGATCGTGGTGTGCGTCGTGCTGGCACTCTGGCTCGCCCTCGCGCTGGCGGCGCCGGCCGCCGCGCACTCCGGTGCCCCCATGAGCTCACCGGTCGCCGGCGCGGTGGTGGCGTCGCTGCCCACCACCGTGACCATCACCTTCGACGGCCGTCTGGCGCGGGTGATCGGGGTGAGGGTGATCGACGCGAAGGGATCCGACCACGTGACGTCGGCCAGGCTGGATCCCCGCAACGCCACGCGGGTGCTGGTGCGCACCGCGCGCCCTGTGGCCGGCCGCTACACGGTGCGCTGGCAGGTGCGCTCAGAGGACGGCCACGCGCAGTCGGGCACGTTCTCGTTCCGCGCCCGCCGCTAGCGCTGCCCCGCCCCCCGGGCGGCGACCTGCGCCAGCACCACCACCAGCGCGACGATCCATCCCCACACGGGAATCATGAGGCCAAGGGGCAGCCCCACCAGCGCCACGCCCGACACCACCGCATGGGCGCGGCGCAGGGGTATGCAACCGGCCGCGAGGAACGCCGCCGAGAGCGGCACGCCGATGAGGGCCACCATCATGTACCGGCCACCAGTCGATCGAAAACGGCGTGCTGGTGGCATTGCTGACGGTGAACTTGGCGACGCGATACCCGAAGGCGGGACTGACGAGGCCGAGCGCGCCGGGGTCACCGATGATAGGGCGACGAAACATCACGGGGAACCCCACACGTAGGGGTTGAGTCCCGAACCTACCGGTTCGGGGGGTTGGGGCGGCGAGAGCGGGTGAACGGAATCGAACCGTCATCAGAAGCTTGGAAGGCTCCTGCTCTACCGTTGAGCTACACCCGCATGCGCCCGGCAGCCTAGCCGGTGCCCGGTCGGCCCTGAACCCGCGTAGCAGGTGAGGTCGCCCTTGCGGAGCACCAAGTCCCCTGCATACGGCCCCCATCCTCAGGAGAGTTGATGAACAAGCTCACCGCCACGTCCGCGGCTGCCGTCGTCGCCGGCGTGATGTAGGTGCAAAAGGCCGTGCCCAACGCCACGCTCGGCGGTTCGGCCAGCTCATACTTCTACCTATCCAACGGAGGCGGCAAGGTGTCGATCTCGAAGGTCGTGACCAAGGGCTTCGACAGCACGCAGACGGTCACCATCACCCCGCCGTCGGGCAAGACCCTCAACCAAGGCCTCGCGACGATCTCGGGCGGCGACCTGGGCTCGATGATCATCCGGTCGACCCAGACCACGAACTCCGCCTACAAGATCAACCTCGCGTTCCCGGGCGAGCAGGGCCGCCAGGGCACTCTGACCTTCCGCCTGCAGCTCTTCAACGGCTAGCCGCGGCTAGGAGCGCAGTGCCAGGCCCTCCTCGTGCAGACGCCTGGCTCGCTCCATGTTGATCGCATCGGGCCCCTCGCCCTCCTCACCGGGGACCTCCAGGATCACCGGGAGGCCCTGGAGGGCGGGGTGGCCCAGGATGCGCCTGAAGCCGTCCTCGCCGATCAGCCCCTCGCCGATGTTCTCGTGGCGGTCGCGGTTGCTGCCGAACTCGGTCTTGCTGTCGTTCAGATGCAGGCACTTGAGGCGGTCGATGCCGACGATGGAGTCGAAGTCGTCGAGCACCCGGTCGATGCCGCCCTCCTCGTGGATGGGGAACCCGGACGCGAACATGTGCTGGGTATCCAGGCAGAAGCCCACGCGATCCTCATGCCCGGCGGCGTCGGCCACCGCGCGCAGCTGCTCGAAGGTGCGGCCGATGGTGTCGCCCGCGCCGGCGGTGTTCTCGAGGTAGATGGAGCATGTGCCGGGCACGGCATCCAGCGCTTCTGCGATGCCGGCGCCGATGCGCGCGATGGCCTCGTCGGTGGTGCTGCCCTTGCTCGACCCGACGTGCAGCACGATGCCCTCGAGCCCCAGCGCCTCGCCGATCTCCAGGTGCTGCTTGAGGCTCTCGATCGACGACCGGTAGATGTTGCGGGTGATGCCCTTGGCCGGCGGGCCGGTGGGCACCTCCTTGTCGGGGGCGCCCAGGTTCATCAGGTAGAGCCCATGGCTCACCAGCGGGCCCATTCGCGCCTCGGCCGACTTCTCGCGGAACGCCGCGATCTCCTCGGGCTTGTGGTTGATGGGCTTCCACGTGCGGGGGTTGTGCGTGAACACCTGCAGGGTGTCGCACCCGATCGCCTGCCCGCGGTCGATCGCGTTGCTGATGCCGCCGCTGCTGGACACATGCGCTCCGAATCTCATGCCGTCCATCCTATGCATATGGCCCGGCGGGCCCCGCGGTGCGGCTATCCTGCCGCGCGTGCCCTACATGGATATCGCTGAAGACCGCCCGCTGCGCGTGCGCTTCGCGCCCAGCCCGACCGGATCGCTGCATGTGGGGGGCGCGCGAACCGCGCTTTTCAACTGGCTGGCCGCCCGCCATGCCGGCGGCACGTTCATCCTGCGCCTGGAGGACACCGACCGCGAGAGGTCGACCCCCGAGAGCGAGGCGGAGATCCTGCGCGTGCTCGAGTGGATGGGCCTCGACTGGGACGAGGGCCCGCACCGCCAGAGCGAGCGGGACGACATCTACCGCGACTGCATCGAGAAGCTGAAGGCGGCCGGCGCGGTATACGCCGCGTGGGAGACCGCGGAGGAGCTCGACGCCATGCGCGCGGAGGCCCGCGCCAACAAGCAGGCCCCGGTGGTGCGCGGCAGGCGCGACCACACGCCCGATGAGATCGCGGCGTTCGAGGCCGGGGGACGCACGCCGGTGTGGCGCTTCGCGGTGCCGCTTCCCGGCGAGACGGTGATCGAGGACATGATCCGCGGCACGGTCACCTTCGACCATGCGCAGATCGAGGACTTCGTGGTGGCGCGCTCCGACGGGTCTCCCACGTATAACCTCGCGGCCGCAGTGGACGACATGGTGATGGACGTGACCCGGGTGATTCGCGGGGAGGACCACATCAGCAACACGCCCAAGCAGATGCTGGTGATCAGGGCGCTCGGCGGCGAGCCGCCGCAGTACGCCCACGTGCCGCTGATCCTCGGCACCGACAAGAAGCGCCTCAGCAAGCGCCATGGCGCGGCGTCGGTGGAGGAGCTTGAGGCCGATGGGTTCCTGCCGCAGCCGGTGCGCAACGCCCTGGTGCTGCTGGGGTGGAGCTACGACGACAAGACCACCAACTTCACGATGGACGAGCTCATCGAGAAGTTCGACATCTCGCGGGTGAGCAAGAGCCCCGCGGTGTTCGACATGAAGAAGCTCGAGGTGATGAGCGGCCGGTACCTGCGCGCAATGGACGAGCAGGAGTTCGCCGATGCCCTGGTGGGGTGGTTGGCGGCGACCGGCTACTTCGAGGGCAAGGCCCCTGACGCCCCGGACCTCGCGCGCCGCACGGCCCCGCTGGTGCAGCGCAAGATGAGCCGCCTCAACGAATACGACCGCCTTGCCGGCTGGCTCTACCACCCGCTGAAGTTCGAGCCCGAGGCCCTGGCGGCGCTGGAGGAAGACGTGAAGAAGTCAATCCAGTGCATCGGCGGCGGGCTGGGGCGCATTGAGGTGCTCGATGAGTTCACGGCGGACACCATCAAGGACGCCCTGTCGGACCAGCTGCACATCCAGGGGCTCACAGCGCGGGAGTTCCTCGAGCCCCAGCGCATCGCGGTGACCGGCCAGACGATCTCCACGGGCATCTACGAGAGCCTCGCGTTGCTGGGCCAGGAGCAGTCGGTGACGCGATACCGTGAGGCCCTCGGCCGCTTGGCCGAGCAGTGGACGGGAGGCGAGTGATGATTCGCAAGCTGCTGGCGGGGGGCCTTGGTCGCGCCATCGTGATCCTCGGGGTCATCTTCTTCGGCCTCTACGCCATCGTGGCGCTCATCCTGGGGCGCACGGGCTTCAAGTACTCCGAGGGCGTGGCCGCGGGGATCATGGCCTACCTGTTCATCATGGCCGTGTTGGTGCTCTGGCTGCTCGAGCACCGGCGGCACACCCAGCCCGGCGCGGTGGCCGAGGAGTTCCTCATGAACAGCCGCGCGGTGCACGACATGATCGGTGCCCCGGTGCGGGTGAACGTGCCCGCCCCGCCGCCCGCGGGCAAGGGTTCCGGCCAGGTGACGGTGGACTGCTTCGTCACCGGACCCGACGGATCGGGCGAGGCCATGGTGGTGCTGGCGCGCCTCGACAGGGGCTACCAGGTGCTGGGCGCCGACCTGGATATCGCCGGCGTCAAGAAGTCCTTGGCGGCCTAGGCCACCGGGCGCCCGTGCAACATACATCGCGGTACCGACCCCACCGAGGACCCTCCATGCCCGTCGTTGCCCGCGCTGCCCTGGCCCCGCTCGCCGCGGCCGCCCTGCCCGCCGTCGCCCTGCGGCAGGCCACCACCTGGATAGGGGCGCAGCCCTACGTGCCTCTCACCTCGGGCACTGCGAGCGGCACCGGATGGTTGCTGCAGTAGTCCATCGGCGACTCCGGAACCCGCTCGGTTGCCTCCGGCACGGCGATCATCGAGGCTGGCCCCGCCGCCGGGTGCATCTATGACTCGAACATCTGGTCGCCCGCACTCGTTGTGTCGGCGTTCGGCAGCGTGTGGGCCGTGTGCACCGACATCCAGCCGATCAACTCCGCCACGGGCACCACCAGCCGGCCCGATGCCAAGTCGCTGTCGGGACTCACGGCCTCCGTTGGCGTGCAGGTGGGCTCGTACGTGTGGCTGGCCGGACAAGGCAAGCTAAACGGACACGGCAAGATGAAGGCCGTTGCCGTGGGCGTGGACGCCACCGGAACCGTGCGCAAGCGCTTCACGACACGCACGGCCCGGCGCCGCGAAGCAGCGGTGTCGATTGCCCACGGCGCGGGCGAGGTGCGGGCGGGCGACGGCCTGGGGCGGGTGTACGGGCTCTCGCCGTCCACCGCCAAGCTGAGGATGACCATCAGGGCGGGCAGTCCGCAAGGCCTTGCGGGGCGCACGTCGATCACCGTGATGAGCCGGCCCAGAGCCGTGATTGCCACGGGTGGCAGCGTGTGGGTGTTCACCGATAAGTACCTCTACCGCTACAACCCGAGGAGCCTCGGGCAGACCGCCCGCCACGCGGCTCCGTCGGGCACGTGGATCGCTGCGGCGGTGGGTCCCGGCGGAGTTGCGCGCTGGCCCAGCAGCACGCGCGCCGGCGCCGCGGAGGTGATGCGGGTCAGCTGCCCGCGCGGGTCATGCGGCGCACCACGCGCGCCATCGCGGCATCCTGCGCGCGCAGCGGCAGCCCGCCGATGAGCCAGATGGGGCGGGCCATGCCGCCCACGATGGGCTTGAGCGGCGGCCGGCGCCTTTCCACCACCTTCTGCACCAGCTCGGCCACGCGCTCGGGCTGCACCTTGGCCTTGCCGGCCTCCTTGCGCATCATCACCAGGCCGCCCTCCACGAACGCGTGCTGGTCGGGGTAGGGCCCGCCCTCGGGCACGCTCGAGGAGTCCTGCTTGGCCTCCAGCGGGGTGGCGATGGCCGCCGCCCGGATGCACGACACGCGCACGCCATGGGGGGCGATCTCGCGCCGCAGCTGATCGGCCCAGGCCTCGAGCGCGGCCTTCGACGCCGCATAGCCGCCGTTGAAGGGCATCACGGTGCGGGCCATGAGCGCGCTGTTGATCACCAGCGTTCCCCGGGCGGCACGCAGCAGGGGCAGGTGCGCCTGGATCGCCCGCACGGCGCCCAGGTAGTTCACCTGCATCATCGAGTCGAGCGTGGCCACGGGGCAGCCCTCGGCCGTCACGTCGCCCTGCATGTTCGCGATGCCGGCGTTGCTGAACATCGCATCGAGCGCCCCGCCGGTGATGTCGCCAACGCGCGCGGCCAGGGCGTGCACGTCGTGCTCGTCGGTTACGTCGCAGCGCACGGCGGTGAGCATGTCGGGCACCATGGCGTCGGCCACCAGCGCCTCCCCGTCGGCGTCGTGGCGCACGGTGCCGATCACGCGGTAGCCCGCGGCGTTCATGTGAAGGGCCGTGGTGCGGCCGATGCCGCTGGAGGCCCCGGTGATCAGGATGGTGCGGAAGGTGGTCATGCGCGCGATCGTACGTGCAGCCGTCTGGCCGTGGGGTCGCTGGCATAATTCCTCCGTGGCCGAGCGCCGTCGCCAACCCCGGGGCGTCGTCACCCTCGCACTGGTCGAGATGTGGGAGCGCTTCTCGTACTACGGCATGGTGGCGTTGCTCGTGCTGTTCCTCATCGAGCCCGAGGGCTCCGGGTTCCCGCCCGGCCCGGGCGAGGGGTTCACCGAGGCCGACGCCGCGGCGCTGTTCGGGGTGTACTCAGCCCTCGTGCTGGCGGCTCCGCTCCTGGGCGGGTGGGTCGGTGATCGCCTCACCGGGCCGCGTCGCGCCTTCGTGGCGGGGGGCGTGCTCATCGCGCTCGGCCACTTCGTGCTGCTGGCCCCGGGCATCGGCTTCTTCTGGTTCGGGTTGCTGGTCATCGCCGCGGGCACGGGGCTGCTCAAGCCCAATATCTCGACCACCCTCGGCCTGTTGTACGACGACGACGACCCCCGCCGCGACGGTGGCTTCTCGCTCTTCTACTTCGGGATCAACGTGGGGGCGTTCACCGCGCCCATCATCTGCGGGTGGATCGCCACCAGCTACTCGTACCGGCTGGCGTTCTCGGTGGCCGGCATCGGCATGGTGCTCGGGCTGGTGCAGTACGCCATCGGGCGCGGCCGACTCGGCGACGCGGGAAAGGCCGTGCCGCGCCCGGCCACGTCGGGCCAGCGCCGCACGGCGCTGATGGGTGGCGTCGGGGCGCTGCTGGCGGTCGCCGCCGTGTTCGCGGTGACGATCGGGCTCCTGGGGTTCACGGCCGCGGTGGTGTCCGCCGTGGTCACCGCCCTGGTGGCGCTTGTCGCCGTGCTGGCGTTCTGGGCGCTGCTTCGCCGGGCGAAGGCATCGCCCTCCGAGCACCGGCACCTGAAGGCGTTCCTGCTGCTGTTCATCGCCAGCGTCGTGTACTTCACGCTGTCGTCGCAGGCGGGATCCACCATCACGGAGTTCACCCAGGACTGGGTGCAGCGCGGCATCGGATCGTTCACCATGCCCACCAGCTGGCTGCTTTCCATCAACCCGGTGCTGGTGGTCATCTTCGCCCCGGTATTCGCGGTGCTGTGGACATGGCTCGGCCGGCGGGCGCCCACCACGCCCACCAAGGCCGTCATCGGCATCGTGGGCGTGGGGCTGAGCTTCCTCGTGCTGACAGCCCCGGGCTTCGCTGCGCAGGACGGCAGGTCGTCTGCGCTCGGCTGGGTGCTGCTCACCTTCCTCATCCTCACCTGGGCCGAGCTGTTCATCGTGCCCATCGCGCTGTCCACCACCACCGAGATCTCCCCGCCCGGCCTCACCGGCCAGTTGCTGGGGCTGTGGTACCTGGCGGCCGCGCTCGGTGGCGCCCTCGGTGGCCAGACCGCCCGGCTCGTCGAGTTGCTCGGGTACGGGGGCTTCTTCCTCGCGTCGGGGGCGGTGGTGATCGTCATCGGCCTGGCCTTCCTCGGCCTGAGGCGCCGCTGGTCGGAGTGGCTCGCGCCGTTCCGTTGAGGGGCGCTGATAGCCTCGCCCGCGACGGGACGTGGCGCAGCCTGGTAGCGCACCTGCTTTGGGAGCAGGGGGTCCCCGGTTCGAATCCGGGCGTCCCGATAGCGGAGCATCACCGGCCCTCGGTTCGCCTGCACAGCCGTCGGCCACCCCGCCGACCCAGCACGTGGGTCCCGAGTACACGCCCGACGGGAAGTGGATCGCCCTCGCGGCCAGCCCTGATGGCAACTACGACACCCACCGAATCCGGCCCGATGGATCTGGCATGAGCCGCATCAGCCGCCCCAGCCCGAGGTGTCGGTTGGGTGGGGGCCGCTCGCAGCCAGCTAGGCGGCGCTAAACGGGTAGGCGCGGCCTGTCCGGGTCCTCGGCTTCCGCGGGGCTGCGGTCCCAGCCGTGCCAGCGGTCCACACGGATGCGCACCGAGATGCGCGGATGCGCGGTACGGGGGTAGGGCCTGCCCGTGTAGATGTTGCTGAGCCCGTCGATGTCCGCGCGGTCGACGTCCTCGTAGATCTCCTCCACCTCGCCCATCAGGCTCACCTGCCGGTAGAAGGTATCGGGGTCGATGCAGGTGAAGGCCACGCGCCCGTCACGGCGCAGCCACTTGAGGCGTGGGCGCACGTCGTCCATGTTCACGAGCACGCGGTCATCGCCCAGCCACCGGTACCAGATGGCCGTGGTGTGGGGCGATCCGTCGGGGCGCAGCACGGCCATCACGCAGAGGTTGGGCGCATCGAGGAAGTCGGCGATCGCCTGGGGCACGGGTGCTTGGGGCATAACGGGTTAGTACCACAGCACCGGCGTCCGGCGGCGATACGCGGCACCATAGGAGCGTGGACGCGCATGCGATGGAACTGTTGGAGCTTCCGGCCATCCGCGAGCGACTCGCCGGAATGACGTCGTTCGAGGGCGGGGCCGCGCGTGCCCGTGGACTCATGCCCTCGTCCGACGCGCATGAGGTCGCCAGGCTTCGCGAGGTCACCCGCGAGGCGGGCATGTTGTGGGAGATGGCCGTGGCCGGTCCCGGTGGCGCGCACGACGTACGGCAGGAGGTGGGCGATGCCCGCCGCGGTGCGCCCATGGAGATCATGGCCTTCGAGCGCGTGCGCGCCACCTGCGAGGTGGCGGGAGAAGTGCGCGAGGCGGTGATGGAGCACGCCAAAGCGGTGCCGCTGATGGCCGACGTGGCCGATCTCATTGATGCCGGGGCGATGGCGCGCGTGGCCGACCGCCTGGGCGCGGTGCTGGACGGCCGCGGGGGAATCCGCGACGACGCCTCGCCGGGGCTCGCCCGCGCCAGGCGCGATGTGGCCGAGCTCCGCCGTCAGGCGCAGGACGCCCTGCGCGAGATTGCGCAGGGCGTGAAGCCCCACCTGCAGGAGGGCTTCATCACCGAGCGGGCAGGACGGCCCGTGCTGGCGGTGAAGGCCTCATCGCGCTCTGCGGTGCCGGGCATCGTGCACGACACCTCCGACTCGGGCGCCACGCTGTTCGTGGAGCCGCTGCCGGTGGTGGAGGCCAGCAACCGCGTGCGCGAGGCCCAGGCGCGCGAGCGCGAGGAGCTCGCGGCGGTGCTCGCTGGCCTGCGCGCGCTAGTGGAGGATCACGGCTACGCCATCGAGACCGCCGTGGAATCGCTTGCCGAGGTCGACCTGCGCCTGGCGCGTGCGGCGTTGTCGCGCGCGTGGCGCGGCGCGCCGGTGGAGGATGGCGATCCGATGCTGGTGGACGCCCGGCATCCGATGCTCGAGCCGGGCACCGCAGTGCCCATCACCCTCGACCTGAGCTCCGTGCGCGCTCTGGTCGTGAGCGGGCCCAACACCGGCGGCAAGACCGTGTCGCTCAAGACCCTCGGCCTGTTCGCGCTGCTGCACCAGTGCGGGCTCGAGCCGCCCGCCGAGTCGGTGCGCCTGCCGGTGTTCGACGCCGTGCTCGCTGACATCGGCGATGAGCAGTCGATCGCCGAGAGCCTCTCTACCTTCTCGGCGCACGTGCGCACGCTCGTCGCCGTGCTCGACGCCGCCGGCCCGCGATCCCTGGTGCTGCTCGACGAGGTGGGCGCCGGCACCGACCCGAGCGAGGGCGCGGCCATCGCCCAGGCGGTGCTGGGGGAGTTGGTCGACCGCGGGGCCCTGGTGCTGGCCACCACCCACTCGCCCGAAGTCAAGTCGTGGGCTGTGGAGACCGAGGGTGCCGCCAACGCTGCCGTGGGCCTCGACCCCGACACCCTCGCGCCCACCTACCGCCTTGCGGTGGGCGACCCCGGCGGATCGCACGCCATCGGCGTCGCCGAACGGCTCGGCATGCCGCCCGGGGTGCTCGCGCGCGCGCGCGAGGCCCTGGGGGCTGAGCGCGCGGCGCTGGCCGGTCTCACCGAGGATGCCGAGCGCGCGCGGGCGGCAGCGGAGCGCGACCGCGTCGAGGCGGCCGAGGCGCGCGCGGTGGCCGAGCGCGAGCGCCGCGAGGCCGGGCGGCAGCGCGAGAAGCTGCGCGTGCGGGCCGACGAAGAGCGCGCCCGCATGCGCGCCGAGGCCGAGGCAGAGCTCGAGGAGCTGCGGCGCGACCTGGCGGAGCTCCGTCGCGAGATCTCCGCGGGCCGCAAGCTCGAGGACCGCGATCGCCGCTCGGTCGATCGCCAGAAAGAGCGCGACCGCCGGCTGGGCGCTGCTGACGAGGCCGCGCGCCTGGCCACCGAGCGCCTCACGTCCATCGCCGCGCCGGTCGCGCCGGAGCGTGCCCCCGAGGTGGGCGAGCACGCGGTCGACCTCGCGCTGGGTGTGCGCGGGGTGGTGATCGCCATCGAGGGGGATGAGGCCGAGCTGCAGGGACCGTCGGCGCGGGTGCGCGTGCCGCTCGCACGCCTGGCCCCCGACCGCACTCCCGCCGCCACCGCCGCGCCGCGACCTGTGGCCGAGGTGCGCCCGGCGCTCGAGGCGGTGCCACCAGAGGTGGACGTGCGCGGCCAGCGCGCCGAGGCCGCCCGCCGTGCCGTGCGCGATCACATCGACATGGCCGCCCAGGCGGGGCTTGGCACCGTGCGGGTGATCCACGGCCGTGGCACCGGCGCCCTGCGCGAGTCGGTGGCCGATGAACTGCGCGTCCACCCGCTGGTGAAGTCGTTCGAGCTGGCCCCCGTGGATGAGGGCGGCGACGGCGCGACTATCGCGACCCTATGAGCCAGATCCGGTGACAGTCACCAGCGATGGGTGGTGACTGTCACCGGGCGAAGGCCGCGCACACCGGCCACTGGCCGGGGCCCCACTTCACGAAGAGCACCGCGGCGCGGTAGTCCTGCTCGGCTTCCGTGGCGGCGGCGGGGTCGCCCGTGCCGCCCATGGTCACCCAGGTGCTCTGCATGAACTGGTACTTGCCGCGGAACTGACCCCCGCCGCCGATGGAACGCGGGTTGCCGCCCGACTCGCACTGCGCGATGCGCTCGAGCACCGCGCGCGAGGGGCCGCCGGGCACGGCCGGCCACCTGCCGTTGCGGGGCGTGGTGGCCGTTGCGGCGCCCGGCGCGACCGCCGCCCTCGCGTCCCTCTCGCGGCGAGACGACGCGGCGCGGTCGCGGGCCTCCGCGCGCGCCAGCACCCGGCGGGCCTTCGCGAGTGCCCCGGCGCGTGATGCCCGGAGCCCCTCGAGGTCTGCCCGGTGGCTCGCGGCCTCGTCGCGTGCCTCGCGCGCGATGGCCTCCTCGCGGCTGAGGTCGCGCTCGATCAGCGCCACCTCGCGGCGGTCGGCTCTCAGGCGGGCCACCATCCGGACGTCCTCGCGGGCGGTGCGCTCGGCACTGGCCTGCTCCGATGCCAGCGCCGCCAGGCCACCGCTCGAGAGGAATACGGTGAGCAGCGGGTCGGCGTCGCCATCGCGGTAGATGTCGCGAAGCCGCTTCGCAAGGACGGCCTGGCCCGCGCGGTGTGCACTCGCGCGAGTGGAGAGCTGCTCGCTGGCGCGCCCGAGGCGCCCCGTCGCCTTCGCAAGCCGGTCGGCAGCCCTGCGCTCGGCCGTGCGTGCCGTGGCGATGGCGCGATCGGCCTCGATCACCTTCTGCTCGAGGGTCCGTATCGATGCCCGCGCGGAATCGGCCCTCGGGGCAGCGGCCGCGGGGGCGATTGCCGCCAGCCCGCACAGGGCGGCGGCGCCGATGGCGGTAAGGGCGCGCATCGCGAGATCGAGACGAAATGGCCGGCGGCCCGTGTGAACCGCCGGCCAGGCCATATTCGGCCTCGAGGGCCCTCAGCCCTGCGGGAGCTCCCCGACGTTGCGCAGCACGCCGACCGTGGGGGCCATCGTGCGGAAGGTCTCATCCTTCTGCAGCACGCCCACCACGTAGATGGGCATGTCCGGCATCCTGCGCGCGAGCGTGGATGCTGCGTCACGCGAGCGGGGCACGGCCTTGAAGCACGAGACGAGCACGGCGTCCACGCCGCCCTCCTCACAGCGCGTGAGCGGACCGGGCCAGAGGGGGTCGATGATCTCAACGTCCCAGCCAGCCTCGGTGAGCTTCTCCACGGCGACCTCTGTGCCGGGGAAACGGACCTTGCCCTCCTTGTTGAGGACCTCGTCCGTGGGAACTGTGACAAGAAGAAGTTTTGGCATGGGCGGCAGGGTAGACAGCCGCCGCTCGCGCCCGCCCGGGCAACCGCATGTCGAATCACTCGCCATGGCCGTGACGACCATTCACCGTCGGTAGTCATGCACGGGGCGCCGTCGCTGTGTAGATTGCTGCAACCGCGTCTCGCACGCAACGAAATGCTTATGCCCGCTGACCCACAGGGAGACACGTTCGATGGCCGTGAAAGCCTCTGACATCCCGGATCTGCCGACTCTTCAGACGGTCGGCAACCGCCGTAGCTACCGGTACTACGACCCCAACAGGACGGTCGAGGACTACAAGATCGACATCATGCTCAACGCGGCGCGCCTTGCGTCGTGCCAGGGCAACATCAACTGCACCGAGGCTGTCGTCGTCACCAAGGACTCCGACCTCTGGGACGAGATCGAGGAGTGCGTCTCCGGCTTCAACGTGCAGATCATCAACCAGTCGTCGCACCTGATCTTCTGGTTCACCAACCTGAACGCCTGGTACGGCCGCGCCATCGACGGTCTTTCGACCCTCGCCCTCTCCGGCGCCCTCACCAAGTACCACGGCTGGAACTACGAGTTCTCGATGACGCAGACGATTCCGCGTCTCATGAGCTTCCCGGTGGAGCGCACGGACGACCTGCTGCGCTTCGAGAGCGGCCAGGCCGTGGCCCAGGCCATCCTCGCCGGCCAGGCCATGGGCGTCGGCTCGATCCTCATCGCCTTCGGCCGCAAGCCCGGTGGTATCCAGAAGGCCTTCGGCCTGCCGGCCCACTACTCGTTCACCTGGGGCCACGCCCTCGGCTACCCGCTCGAGGACGATAAGGCCGGTGGCCAGCGCGTGCGCCTCAAGTTCGAGGCCCTCTTCAACAACGAGGAGATGGGCAACCCGCGCTCGATGGCCGACGGCCTCGAGGACGCGCTTCGCGAGAAGGGCATGCTCCAGGAGCAGGCCCCGATTCCGGGCCGCTTCGAGGAGATCGACGCCCTGGCCGAGCAGTTTGGCCGTGACCCCGGCGTGATCTCGTGGCCCGAGAAGGATATCAAGCGCCTCATGGCCGACGATGACTGGGACTTCGGTCCCAACATCAAGGCCCGTGCCCAGTACGTCCTCGACAACGAGGACCTGCCGGAGTACCCGCCGGAGGTCCTCGAGACCTTCCGCAAGATCATGGCCGAGCACGGCATCGACACCACGAAGCTGCTGCCGGACAGCTGATCATCCGATCACCCTGATGGTCCTCGCGGGCCCCGTCACCTTCTGGTGGCGGGGCCCGCGTCGTTTCCGGGGCGACTAGGCTCGCGCCGCACGCCCCAACTACTCGATGGAGAGACCACCCCGTGTCGCATGAGCTCAGCGCCCGCCACCGCAACACCCTCGAGAAGCTGCTCGACCACGAGGGCCACGCCAACGTCGAGTGGCGCGAGGTCATCTCGCTGCTTGAGCAGGTGGCCGACGTGGAGGAGGAGCACAACGGCAAGTACAAGGTGAAGCTCGGCTCTGAGGTGCTGTTCCTGCACCGTCCCAAGCACAAGGACGTGGGCCAGCAGATGCTGGTGGACGTGCGGCACCTGCTCGAGCAGGGCGGGGTGGGGCTGGCGTAGCGGGGCCGGGGGCTACGCTGCGCGTGCTGGCGCCCGTAGCTCAGCTGGATAGAGCACCCGACTTCTAATCGGACGGTCGCAGGTTCGAATCCTGCCGGGCGCGTTCTCGTACGCTCCCGCCATGGCGATGAACGACCAGTCGCAGGCGGCCGAGCGCCGCGAGCAGGTGCTCGCAGCGCTCGCGGCGCGCCCGGGCGAGAGGGTGTCGGGGGGCGCGCTCGCCCGTGAGCTCGGCTGCTCGCGCGCAGCGGTGCATCGCCATGTCAATGCCCTCCGCGCGTCGGGCGTGCCCATCCAGGCCACGCGCGCCGGCTACGTGCTCGACCCCTGCGCCGACCCGGTCATCCCCGCCGCGGTGGGTCCGCGGCTGCATGCGCCCCTCGCCGGTCCGGTCACCTGGACGTCCGAGGTGGGGTCCACCAACGACGAGGCAGCGGCGCTGGCACGTGGCGGCGCGCCCGAGGGCACCGTAGTGGGGTCCGACCACCAGACGGCCGGCCGCGGGCGCTGGGGGCGCGCCTGGGTGGATGCCCCGGGCGAGGCCCTCATGTACAGCCTCATCCTCAGGCCGAGGGTGAGCCCTGTGCAGGCCGGCATGCTGCCGGTGGTCATCGCCGTCGGCCTTGCCGATGCGCTCGATTCGTGCGGGGCTCCCGATGTGCGCATCGCGTGGCCCAACGACGTGCTCGCGGACGACGGCGGCAAGGTGGCGGGGATCCTGTGCGAGATGTCGGCCGACCAGGAGCGCGTGGCGTGGGCGGTGGCCGGCATGGGCGTGAACGTGGGGCCGGTGCCCGACGTGCCGGGGTCGCGGTGGACGCCCGGGTCGCTGGCGGCGCTGGGCACGCGTCCGCGCCGCGGCGACCTGCTCGTGGCGGCGCTGGGCGCGATCGGGCGCAGGTACGCGGCCTGGCTCGAGCACGGGCCCGGCGGGGTGGTGGGGGCGTTCCGCAAGCGCGACTACCTGGCGGGCCGCCAGGTGACCGTGGGGACCCCGCAGGGCGATGTGCGCGGCACGGCGCAGGGAATCGACGACCTTGGTCGGCTGCTGGTGCGGGATGATGCGGGTGCATCGCACGCGCTGGCGTCGGGTGAGGTGACCGGGGTCGACCGCGCCTGACCGCGCTGCGTATGCTCCCCTTGAGCCGCACGACAACCTCTGAGTGAGGAGCACGGGAATGGGTGGACTGAGGAAGGCGGCCGCGGGCGTGGCGGCGGTGGCACTGGCTGCCGGCGCGATCGCCGGATGCGGCGGCAGCAGCGACACCGCGAGCACCGCGGCTGCGGAGGGCACGGCGACATCCACGACCGTGGAGCTCACGCAGGCGGAGTACGTAGCCAGGGTAAACGCCATCTGCACCAAGATCGATGACGTCACGAGCTCGCTGGGCGAGAACGTCGACACCGAGACGCCTGAGGAAGCGCAGGCCGAACTGGATAAGGTCGTGGCGTCAGCGCGGGAAGGAGTGGCCGAGCTCAAGGGGCTGGTGCCGCCCGCTGGCCTTGAGGCTGCTCACGCCACCCTGGTGCAGACCAGCGGCGATGCGATTGACCTGGGGTCGAAGCTGATCAGCGCCGCTGTCGCGGGCAATCTCGATGAACCCGCCCTCGTGGAGGAGGCCAAGCAGGCCGAGTCCCTGGAGGCGAAGCAGCTCGCCGCGGCGAAGGAGCTGGGAGTCTCCGATTGCTTCACGGGCAACACCGCCGATGGCGGGGCGAACGATTAGCCCCCGGGGTTGCGGAACCGCCGTTCCGGGGGCCGCGCGATAGCTTCCCGGGGTGGGGTAATCCGAAACGAAATGTGGAGCAACCCCGAGCGAATGGCTAGATGAAGAAGGCCGGAACCCCCGGCATACACCGGCAGCCGGCACTCCGCGCCCGCGGAATCACTCCGGCGTCCCTCATGGAAGCGAAGATCCCGCATGAAAACACCACGCACTGCCGCAATCGTACTCGGTGCAGTCGCCCTCGGTGGCGTCGGCTTCATCGGTTGCGGCGGCTCCGACACATCGGCCACCACCGCGGCAGCCACGGCCGAGTCCGGTGACGCCGGGCAGCAACTGACCGCCGAGGAGTACATCAGCGCGGCCGACGCGGTGTGCAGTGAGATCACGACCCAGTTGGAGGCGCTCACCGCGCCCAGCGACCCTGCCGAGATCAAGGCATACGTCGCGGAGATAGCGACCCTCGCGGCGTCCGGATCTGAGGGCCTGATGACACTCGTCCCGCCCGCCGACCTCGAGACCGCACACAAGGCGCTCGTTGCATCAGCGGTCGACCAGACGGAGTTCGTCAACCAGGTCGCCGCCGAGATACCGGACCCCGCGACGGAGGCGGATGCCGCTGCGGCGGTGGAGAAGCTCCAGAGCGCCGATGCGAAGGCGATCGATGCCGAGGCCAAGGCCGCGGCGGCTGAGCTCGGTCTCGCCGAGTGCGGGAAGGACGCCGCCGAGGGCGAGGCGGACGCCGACTCGGCGGAGTAGCGCGCCGGTGGCATCGCTGCCGTGAGGGCGGCGGTCTACCACGGGGCGGGACGCCTCACGATCGACGATCACCCGGACCCCTTAGCGGGTCCGGGTGAGATCGTCATCCGCACGCGGGCGTGCGGGATCTGCGGCACCGACCTCATGGCCTGGTACCAGGACGCCAGGGCACCGGTGGTGCTGGGGCATGAGCCCGTGGGCGACGTGGTGGCCGCGGGCGAGGGCGCACCCTTCGCGGTGGGCGACCGGGTGTTCGTGCACCACCACGTGCCATGCCTCTCGTGCGATCTCTGCCTGCGCGGTCGCGACACCCTGTGCGAGCGCTTTCGCGCCACGCGCATCCATCCCGGGGGGCTGGCCGAGCTCATCCGGGTGCCCGCTGAGAACACCGCGCTCGACGTTCACCTGCTTCCCGACGGGATGACCGACGAGGCCGGCACGCTGGTCGAGCCCCTCGCGTGCATCCTGCGCGGGCAGCGACTGGCCAGCGTAGGGGAGGGGTCGCACGTGGTTATCCTGGGCGCGGGCTCCATGGGGCTCATCGAGGCCGAGGTGGCCGCAGTGCGGGGCGCCGCCCGGGTGGTGGTGGTGGAGCCCGATGCCGCGCGCCGGCCGGCCGCGGAGCGCCTTGGCGCCGCGGTGCTCGGCGGCTCCGCGGATGTCGAGGCGGTGCGCGCGGCGCTCGGCGGGCGCCTGGCCGACCAGGTGATCGTGTGCACGCACCACCACGTGGCCATGAACGACGCCCTGCACCTGGCCGGCCCCGCCGGGGTGGTGCAGTACTTCGCGCCCACGCCTCCCGGCGAGATGGTGCCGCTCGACCTCGGCGCGGTGTTCTGGCGCGAGGTCGAGCTGCAGTCCACCTACTCGGCGGGCCCGGCTGACATCCGCGAGGCCCTCGACCTGCTCGCGACCGGCCGTATCCGCGCCCAAGGGGTGGTCACCCACCACGTGCCGTTCGAGCACGTGGACGAGGCCTTCCGCCTGGCCCGCACGGGAGAGGCCCTGAAGGTCGTCATCGACTTCTGATCGGGCTGCACCGGGTGCCGGTGGACGGGTAGGGTTCCCAATCCGCGCCCGCGGATGGGCGCGCGTCCATGAACACGGTCACGGAGGACCAATGTCCGAGTCGCAGCTCCCGGAAGGCGTCGAGATCCTCGAGGTCGTCTCGCCCGAGATGGCGGAGATCCTCACTCCCGAAGCGCTGTCGTTCGTAGCGGGCCTCCAGCGCGAGTTCAACGACCGCCGCAAGGAGCTGCTGGCCGCCCGCGCCGCGCGCCAGGGCGCCTTCGAGGCCGGCGAGCGCCCGGACTTCCTGCCCGAGACCAAGCACATCCGCGACGACCCGTCGTGGAGGATCGCCCCGCTGCCGGCCGACCTGCAGGACCGCCGCGTGGAGATCACTGGCCCGGTCGACCGCAAGATGGTGATCAACGCCCTCAACTCCGGCGCCAAGATGTTCATGTCGGACTTCGAGGACTCCAACACCCCCACGTGGCACAACACCATCCTGGGGCAGATCAATCTGCGCGACGCCGTGCGCCGCACGATCACCTTCGAGTCGCCCGAGGGCAAGAAGTACGCCCTCAAGGACGACACCGCCACGCTGCTGGTGCGCCCGCGCGGCTGGCACCTGGACGAGAAGCACGTGCTGGTGGACGGCGAGCCGATGTCGGCCGGCATCTTCGACTTCGGGCTGTTCTTCTTCCACAACGCGAAGGAGCAGCTGACCCGCGGCACCGGCCCATACTTCTACCTGCCCAAGATGGAGAGCCACCTCGAGGCGCGCCTCTGGAACGACATCTTCGTGAAGGCACAGGATGACCTGGGCGTGCCGCAGGGCACCATCAAGGGCTGCGTGCTCATCGAGACCATCCTCGCGGCGTTCGAGATGGAGGAGATCCTCTACGAGCTGCGCGAGCACTCGGCCGGCCTCAACTGCGGCCGCTGGGACTACATCTTCTCGTGCATCAAGAAGTTCCGCACCGACCCGGACTTCGTGCTCGCCGACCGCGCGCTGGTCACCATGACCTCGCGGTTCATGCGCGCGTACTCGCTGCTGGCCATCAAGACCTGCCACAAGCGCGGCGCCCAGGCCATGGGCGGCATGGCTGCGCAGATCCCGATCAAGAACGACCCCGAGGCCAATGAGGCCGCCATCTCGAAGGTGCGCGCCGACAAGGAGCGCGAGGCCGGCGACGGCCACGACGGCACGTGGGTGGCGCACCCGGGCCTGGTGCCGATCGCCATGGACGCCTTCGACGCCGTGCTGGGCGACAAGCCCAACCAGGTGGACCGCCTGCGCGAGGACGTCGAGGTGAGCGGCGCCGAGCTGCTCGACTTCGAGCCCGAGGGTCCGATCACCGAAGCCGGCCTGCGCACCAACGTGAACGTGGGCATCCAGTACCTGGGCGCCTGGCTCGCGGGCGTGGGCTGCGTGCCCATCAACAACCTGATGGAGGATGCGGCCACGGCCGAGATCTCGCGTTCGCAGATATGGCAGTGGATCCGCTCGCCCAAGGGCAAGCTGGAGGACGGTCGCGACATCGACGAGACCCTGTTCCGCCAGGTGCTCAGCGAGGAGCTCGAGAAGGTCAAGGCGCAGTTCGGCGACACCGGCCGCTACGAGGAGGGCGCCACACTCTTCGACCAGATCACGGCCTCGGAGGACTTCGTGGACTTCCTCACGCTGCCGGCGTACCAGATGATCGACTAGGCACCCCGCCAGGGGTGGAACCCGCCGGAACCCCGGTGTCAGGCACTTAACCGAACGCTTTCGGTTAAGTGCCTGACACCGGGGTTGGCGCGACTTCGGCGGGAGGGCTGCCGTGCTTCCGCTATCCTGCCCCGGCGCCGGGTTCGCCCGGCGCCGTGGTGGGCGTAGCTCAGTCGGTAGAGCTCCTGGTTGTGGTCCAGGCGGTCGTGGGTTCGAGTCCCATCGCTCACCCTGTCTGCTGTTTCGACTCGTGCGGGTGTGGCGGAACTGGTAGACGCGCCGGGTTTAGGACCCGGTGGGGAGACCCGTGGAGGTTCGAGTCCTCTCGCCCGCACTTTTCTTCCTCAACACACCGACAATCCGCGAGTACACATGCCCGTAGCAGCTGAAGTCACAGCCCTCGAGGACGACCAGGTCCGCATCGACATCTCGGTGCCCGAGGACGAGGTGCGCAAGCAGTTCGACCGCACTGTCAAGGAGACCTCGGCGCGCATGCGCATACCGGGGTTCCGGCCCGGCAAGGTGCCCGCCGGCATCGTCATCCAGCGGGTAGGCCGTGACGGCCTGTTCGCGCAGACGATCGATCGCGCGCTGAACGACTGGTACCGCGAGGCGCTGGCGACCACCGGCATCGACCCCATCGAGTCGCCTGAGGTGGACATGGGCGACGCCACCGAGCGGGGCGTGGCATTCGCCGTGACCGTGAAGGTGCCGCCGACGCCGAAGCTGGGTGAGTACAAGGGCCTGGAGGTGATGAAGGAGCCGGCGGAGACCCCCGCCGACGCCATCGAGGAGGAGATCAACCGGGTGCGCGAGCAGGGCGCGCGCCTTGAGGACAAGGACGGCGCAGCGGGCATCGGCGACTTCGTGGTAGCCGACATCGACGGCACGCTCGACGGCGAGGCGCTGCCGCAGGCCCAGTCGCGCGACCAGCTCGTGGAGCTCGGCACCGCCCGCATTCTCCCCGAGTTCACGAACGCCCTCGAGGGCACGAAGGCCGGCGACTCCGTGACCTTCGACGTCACCTACCCCGAGGACGCCCCCGAGGAGATTCGCGGCAAGACCGTGGCGTACAGCATCACCGTGCAGAAGGTGCAGGGGAAGGTGCTGCCCGAGCTGGACGACGCCCTCGCCGAGACCGTGGGCTTTGCCACCGCCGCCGAGATGCGCGAGGAGATCGAGCAGCGGCTGGCCACGGCCACCGAGCGCGCCGTTGAGGAGCGCTTCCGCCGCCGTGTGATTGACGCCGCCGTCGCGGGCGCCGACTTCCAGGTGCCCGCCGCCATGGTGGAGCGCCGCGTGGAGGAGATCCTCCAAGACACCTCGCACCAACTGCCGCAGGGCATCACCCTCGAGCAGTACCTGGCCATGCAGGGGCAGACGCTCGACCAGGCGCGCGAGGGCCTGCGCACCGACGCCGAGCTGTCGATCCGCCGCGAGCTCGTGGTGGAGGCCATCGCCGATGCCGAGGGCATCATGCTCAGTGATGACGACATCGAGGCGCGCGTGCGGTCGGATGCCGCCGCCGCCGGGCGCGATCCCGAGGAGCTGCTCGGTGACCTGCGCAGGGCCGGCGGGTGGGACAACCTGCGCGAGGACCTGCGCATCGAGCGCGCGGTCGACATGATCGTTGACAGCGCGAAGCAGATCTCGCTCGAGGAGGCCGAGAAGCGCGAGGCCGCAGAGGCCAGGGCCGCAGACCCCGCCGAGGCGAAGCCCGCTGCCGCGAAGGCCCCGGCCAAGAAGCCCGCGGCCAGGAAGCCCGCTGCGGCGAAGCAGGCAGCAAAGAAGAAGCCCGCGGCGAAGAAGCCCGCGGCGAAGAAGCCCGCGGCGAAGAAGCCCGCGGCGAAGAAGCCCGCGGCGAAGGGTGCCGCGGCCAAGAGCACGGCGGCCAAGCCCGCCGCCAAGAGGGCCACGCCCGCCAAGCCCGCCGCCAGAAAGGCTGCAACGTCGGGTGCGAAGGGGAGCGGGACGGCGGCGGCGAAGAAGCCTGCGGCCGCCAGGAAGCCCGCGCCAAAGAAGAAGCCCGGCGCCGGGTAGGTCTGGGCCCGGCTCCCCACGCACGAAGGCAGGAGATGTCCGAGACCACGAAAGACAGCGGCGAGCAGCTCCTGTGCAGCTTCTGCGGCAAGTCGCAGCGCCAGGTCAAGAAGCTCATCGCCGGACCCGGCGTGTACATCTGCGACGAGTGCATCGACCTCTGCAACGAGATCATCGACGAGGAGGCCGCCTCCGGCCCCGCGGCGATCGAGGCCGAGACGCTCCCGCGGCCACGTGAGATCTACAACGTCCTGAACGACTACGTGGTGGGCCAGGAGGAGGCCAAGCGCACCCTCTCGGTGGCGGTGTACAACCACTACAAGCGCATCCAGATGACGCAGTCCGGCGAGGGGGAGGTGGAGCTCCACAAGAGCAACATCCTCCTGCTCGGCCCCACGGGTTGCGGCAAGACCCTCCTCGCGCAGACCCTCGCGCGCATCCTCAACGTGCCCTTCGCCATCGCCGACGCCACGGCGCTCACCGAGGCCGGATACGTGGGCGAGGACGTCGAGAACATCCTGCTCAAGCTCATCCACGCCGCCGACTTCGACATCAAGCGCGCCGAGACCGGGATTATCTACATCGACGAGGTCGACAAGATCGCCCGCAAGAGCGACAACCCCTCGATCACGCGCGATGTCTCGGGCGAGGGCGTGCAGCAGGCGTTGCTGAAGATCCTCGAGGGCACGGTGGCATCGGTGCCGCCCCAGGGCGGGCGCAAGCACCCGCACCAGGAGTTCCTCACCATCGACACCACGAACGTCCTGTTCATCTGCGGCGGCGCGTTCGCCGGGCTCGACGGCGTGATCGACCGGCGCATCGGCAAGAAGGGCGTGGGCTTCGCGGCCGAACTTCGCAATCAGTCGCCCCTCGACCCGCACAACCTCTTCGCCGAGGTGCTGCCGGAGGACCTCGTGCAGTTCGGCCTCATCCCCGAGTTCATCGGCCGCCTGCCGGTGGTCACCTCCGTGCACCAACTCACGCGCGACGACCTGGTGACCATCCTCATCGAGCCGAAGAACGCCCTCACCCGCCAGTACCAGCGGTTCTTCTCCTACGACGGGGCGGAGCTGGTGTTCAGCGACGACTCGCTCGGCGCCATCGCCGACCGCGCGCTCGAGCGCGAGACCGGGGCCCGCGGACTGCGGTCGATCCTCGAGGAGGCCCTGCTCGACGTCATGTTCGAGCTGCCCTCACGCGAGGACGTGCGCAAGTGCGTCGTCACCCGCGAGACGATCGAGAAGGGCCTGCCGCCCACGCTGGTCACCGAGGCCGCGCACGGCAGCAGTGACGACGAGGAGCTCCCGCCCCTCGCAGAGGCCGGGGAGTCGGCGTAGCCGCCGAGGGCGCAGGGGACTGGCCGGCACGCCTCGACCCGGGCGGGGTCGAGGCGCGGTGGGTTACGGCGTGGGATGACTCGGGGCGCCTGCGCGGAGACCCGTCGAGCCCGCGCACGCCATACGTGATCGCCGTGCCGCCGCCCAACGTGACGGGCGCGCTGCACATGGGCCACGCGCTCAACGGCACCGTCCAGGACGTGCTGATCCGTCGCCACCGCATGGCGGGATACGAGGCCGAGTGGGTCACGGGCACCGACCACGCCGGCATCGCGACGCAGGCGGTGGTGGAGAAGGAGCTCGCGAACGACGGCGTGCGGCGCCTCGACATGACGCGCGAGGAGTTCCTGGGTCGCGTATGGGAGTGGAAGGCCGAGTACGGCGGGCGCATCATCGAGCAGTTCACCCGGCTTGGCTGCACCATGGACTACTCGCGCGAGCGATTCACGATGGACGACGGCTATGCCGAGGCGGTGCTGCGGGTCTTCGTGGATCTCTACGAGAAGGGCTATGTGTACCGCGACACATACCTCGTCAACTGGGACCCGGGCCTGGGATCGGCCATCTCGGACCTCGAGGTGGAGAACCGCGAGGTGACCGACACCCTGGTGCAGATCGCCTACCCGCTGGCCGATGGCTCGGGCGAGCTCGTGGTGGCCACCGTGCGCCCCGAGACCATGCTGGGCGACACTGCCGTAGCCGTGAACCCCGACGACGAGCGCTACCGCGACCTGGTGGGCAAGTCCGTGGTGCTACCGCTCTCGGGGCGCGAGGTCCCCATCATCGGCGATGAGCACGTGGACCCCGCGTTCGGCACTGGCGCGCTGAAGGTGACGCCCGCGCACGACCCCAACGACTTCGAGATCATGAAGCGCCACGGCCTGGACGCCGTGCAGGTGATCGGCGAGGACGGCCGCATCACCGACGCTGCGCCCGAGGCCTACCGGGGGCTTCCGGTGGCCGAGGCGCAGGACCGCGTGGTGGCAGACCTCGAGGCCCAAGGGCTCATCCGCGGCACCGAGGACTACCTGCACACCGTGCCGTTCTCGCACCGTTCGGGCGCGCGCGTGGAGCCGCTGCTGTCGCTGCAGTGGTTCTGCGACATGGAGGCCCTGGCCCGCCCGGCCATCGAGGCCGAGGAGAACGGGGACGTGCGGTTCACCCCGCCCACCTGGGGGCGGGTGTACCGCGACTGGCTCGAGGAGATCCGCCCGTGGTGCCTCTCGCGCCAGCTGTGGTGGGGGCACCAGCTGCCGGTGTGGTACCGCGGCGACGAGGTGCACGTCGGCATGGAGCCGCCCGGGGGCGACGGCTGGGAGCGCGACCCCGACGTGCTCGACACCTGGTTCTCATCGGCGCTGTGGCCCTTCGCCACGCTGGGCTGGCCCGACCGCACCGTGGAGCTCTCGCGCTTCTACCCCACGAGCGTGCTCTCCACCGCGCGCGAGATCATCTTCCTCTGGGTTGCGCGCATGGTGATGATGGGCCTCGAGTACATGGGCGAAGTGCCGTTCCGCGACGTCTACATCCACTCGGTGGTGCAGGCGCCCGACGGCCGGCGCATGAGCAAGAGCCTCGGTACCGGCATCGACCCGCTCGACGTGGTGGATCGCGAGGGCGCCGACGCCCTCAGGTTCGGCCTGCTCATGATCACCTCCACGCAGGACGTGCGCTTCAGCGAGGACCGCATCCGCCAGGGGCGCCAGCTGGTGACGAAGCTGTGGAACGCCACGCGCCTCGTGGTGGAGCGCGGCGGGCGCGCCGGCGCGCAGCCGGCGCCCGAGATGCTGGGCGACCGCTGGATCGCCTCGGTCATCGGCGGCGCCATCGCGCAGTCCGACGACCTGGTGCAGGGCTTCGAGTTCAGCCAGTTCGCCGACGGCCTCTATCACCTGGTGTTCGACGACCTCTGCGACTGGTACCTCGAGTTGCTCAAGGCCGGGCTCGCCACGCCCGAGTTCGCGGGCGCGGCGCTGGAGCAGGTGCTGGCCCTGGCGCACCCGGTGATCCCGTTCACCACCGAGGAGTGCTGGAGCCGCCTGCCGGGGTCGGAGGGGCTCATGCTCACCCACGCGCCGCCCGAGGCGCCGGGCCCCCATGACGAGCAGGCCGAGGCCGCCATCGGGGCCCTGCGCGAGGCGGTGCAGGCCATCCGGTCGTTCCGCGCCGAGCACGGAGTGCCGCAGCGCGAGGCGCTGGTGGCGGCGGTGGCCGCCGACCGCCCCACAGGCCTGCCCGTGGACGCCCTGGCCGCAATCGCCAACCTCGAGGTCGGCGACCCCGGTGACGACGCCCTGGTGCTGTCCCTGTCTTACGGGCGCATCCTCCTGACGGCGCCTGCCGTGGACGTGCAGGCCGAGCGCGTGCGGCTGCAGGCCGCCCTCGATGCCGCACGCATCGAGCTCGCGCGCGCCCGGAAGCAGTTGTCCAACGAGAAGTTCACGAGCCGGGCGCCTGAGCACCTGGTGGATGCCGAGCGCGAGAAGGCCCGTCGCTTCGCCGCCGAGGTGGATGAGGTGTCCGCCCGCCTCGACGCCCTGGGATAGCCGCATGGACCCCGCGGCGGCCGAGCGCTGGATCGCGGGACTCGACCTCATGGGCATGAGGTTCGGGCTCGAGCGCATGACGGCGCTCATGCAGGCGCTGGGCCAGCCGTGCCGGGACATCCCGTCGGTGCATGTGGTGGGCACCAACGGCAAGACGTCCGTCACGCGCATGACCGCGGCGTTTCTCACCGACGCCGGGCTTCGCACCGGCGCCTACACGTCGCCGCATGTGCTGGGCTGGCGCGAGCGGGTGCAACTGGACGGCGTGGACATGCCCCCGGATGTCTTCGCGGTCGCGGCCACGCGCGTGCACGACGCCGTTCCGGGCGTTCCCGAGGGCAGGGTCACGCAGTTCGAGGCCATGACGGCCGTGGGGCTCTGCGCCCTCGCGGCCGCCGGCGCGGAGGCCGTGGTGGTGGAGGCCGGCCTCGGCGGGCGGCTGGATGCCACCAACGTGATCGATGCCCCCGTGGTGGCGCTCTCGGCCGTGGACCTCGACCACACGGAGCTGCTGGGCGATGATGTCGCCTCAATCGCCGGCGAGAAGTTGGGGGTGGCCCCCGACGGCTTCACCGGCCTGGTGGTGGGCGAGCAGGACCCCGCGAACCTGTCCCAGGTGCGCGGCGTGGCCGATACACGCGGCATGTCGGGTTGGTGGATGGGGCAGGAGTTCGACGTGCAAGCCGGAAACGGTGAGTCCATGGCTATCCGCACCCCCAACGGCGCCCTGCGCGTGGACGCCGACCTGCCCGCCCGGTGGCAGCGCGCGAACCTGGCCCTCGGGGTGGCGTCGGCCGAGCGCGTACTGCATCGCGGCCTGGTGCGCGAGGAGGTCGAGCGCGGGCTCGCGGCGGTGCGCAACCCCGGCCGCCTGCAAGTGGTGCACGGCGAGCCCACCGTGGTGCTGGACGGCGCCCACAACCCGGCGGGCGCGCGCGCCCTTGCCGAGGCGGTGCCGATGATCCTCGGCAGCGTGCGCCCGGTGGCCGTCATCGGGATGATGGCCGACAAGGACGCCGAGGGAATGCTCGATGCCCTCGCCCCGGTAATCCGCAGCGCGTGCGTCACGCGCGCATCATCCGGTCGCGCCATCCGCCCCGAGCCCATCGCACGCATGCTGCGCGAGCGCGGAGTGCACGCCCAGGTGGTGCCCGGCCCTGCGCGGGCCCTCGATGCCGCTCGCGCCGATGCGGGCCCGCAGGGCGCCGTGCTGGTGGCGGGATCCCTGCACCTGCTGTCCGACCTGGCCCCCGCTGTGATGGGGCAGTCAGGTACACTCGCCGCCGCCTCGGGCCCCAAGGAAAGACTGGCTACCGTGTGGCGGCTCGACGACTTCCGGAAGTGAACCCTGAACGCAGTCTCTGACTTCTTCGGTTCGACGGCGTGGACCATCGCGCTCATCATCACCCAGGTGTTCGCGGTCGCTCTGTGGCTGGCCCTCGCCTACTGGGTGTATCAGGACTCCCGCCGGCGCTTTGAGAACGCCGGGGCCATCACGGGGTCGACGGTGCTGGCGCTCGTTATCCCATTCCTCGGCGCGCTCATCTACCTGTTCATCCGGCCGCCGGAGTACCTCACCGACGCCCACGACCGCGAGCTCGAGACGCTCGCCCTCGAGGCACAGGTCGAGGGCCTGCGGTGCCCCGAGTGCGAAGCCGTGGTCGGGCCGAAGTTCCTCGTGTGCCCCATGTGCACCACCCCGCTGCGCGAGCCCTGCCGCCGCTGCTCCGAGCCACTCGAGCCCTCGTGGCGCGTGTGCCCCTACTGCGCGGCCGCGGCATCGCCCAGCGCCTCCAGCTTTTCCGAGGAGACCCGCATCTCATGACCGAGCGCACCTTCGTGATGATCAAGCCCGACGCCGTGGCGCGGGGCCTGTCGGGGGAGATCCTCGCCCGATTCGAGCGCCGGGGATTCGCGGTGCTCGGACTCAAGAAGTGCGTGATGGCGCGCGACGCCGCCGACGAACACTACGCGGAGCACCGCGACAAGCCGTTCTTCGCCGAGCTCGTCGAGTTCATCACCTCTGGCCCGGTGGTGATGATGTGCATCGAGGGCGAGGGCGCCATCCTGGCGTGCCGCACCATGATGGGCGCCACCAACCCGCAGGACGCCGCCCCGGGCACCATTCGCGGCGACTACGCGCTCGAGGTGGGCCAGAACGTCATCCACGGGTCGGATGGCCCCGAGTCGGCCGTTCGTGAGCTGGGCATCCACTTCTCCGAGTCGGAGATCATCGGCTGATCATCCTGGCCTCGCGGTCCCCCCAGCGAAGGGCCCTGCTGGGGTCGCTCGGCGTACCGTTCCGCGTCGTGGCATCCGGGGAGCCGGAGCAGAGCGATGAGGCGCTGCCCGCGGCCGATCGCGTGATGGCGCACGCGCGGGGCAAGGCGCGCGAGGTGGCGGGCCGGGTGGGCGTGCCCGAGGGCGGCGCGGTGCTCGGCGTGGACACCGAGGTGGTGCTGGGTGGCCGCGCGCTGGGCAAGGCCGCGGACCCCGCCGAGGCCCGCGCCATGCTGCGGGCGCTGTCGGGGCGCGTCCATGAGGTGATGACCGGCGTGGTGCTGGTGACGGCGCGCGGGGAGCGCGAGGCGCTTGCCGCCGCCGCCGTGCGGTTCCGCGACATCGACGATGGCCTGATGGACTGGTACCTCGACCAAGGCGAGTGGCAGGGGCGGGCGGGCGCCTATGCCATGCAGGGCGCGGGGGCGGCACTGGTCCGGGAGATCACGGGTGACCCGAGCGCGATCGTCGGCCTTCCGGTGGGCGATGTGTCCTCGCTGCTGCGCGCAGAGGGCCTGTTTCTGCCCTGATCGTACGATGTTCACGCATCGCGCCCCGGTGCAACAGGGCGTGCATCGCGCCCCGCGCGATTCGCGCGCGTAGCGGGGTGGGATACCCTTTCCCACGGCGCCGACGGGCGCTGCGATGTAACGATGCGACTTGCACCGGAGGCCCCCGATCGGCTTCATGAGCTACCTCAGCGGGTTAGGCGGCCGCGACATGGCCGTGGACCTCGGCACCGCCAACACCCTGGTGTACGTCAAGGGTCGCGGCATCGTGCTGTCGGAGCCGTCGGTGGTGGCCATCGACCAACGCACGGGCGACGTGCATGCCGTGGGCATCGAGGCCAAGCGCATGCTCGGCCGCACCCCCGGCAACATCACCGCCATCCGCCCGTTGAAGGACGGCGTGATCGCCGACTTCGACGTGACCGAGACCATGCTGCGCCACTTCATCCAGAAGGTGCACCAGAACAGGTGGGCGCACCCCCGCGTGGTTGTGTGCGTGCCGTCCGGGGTCACCGGCGTGGAGAAGCGGGCGGTCGAGGAGGCCACGCTCTCTGCCGGCGCGCGCCAGGCATACCTCATCGAGGAGCCCATGGCGGCGGCCATCGGCGCGGGGCTGCCCGTGGGCGAGCCCACAGGCAACATGATCGTGGATATCGGTGGCGGCACCACCGAGGTGGCCGTCATCTCGTTGGGCGGCATCGTGGTGGCGCAGTCCATCCGCGTAGGGGGCGATGAGCTTGATGAGGCCATCGTCAACTACGTGAAGCGCGAGCAGAAGCTGATGATCGGCTCGCAGACCGCCGAGGAGCTCAAGCTCGAGATCGGCACCGCCTTCGCGCTGAAGGACGAGGTGGAGGCCGAGATCCGCGGGCGCGACATGATAAGCGGCCTTCCCAAGACGGTGGTGCTGTCATCCGCGCAGGTGCGCCAGGCGCTCGAGGAGCCGGTGTCGCAGATCGTGGACGCCGTGAAGGCCACCCTCGACCGCACGCCGCCCGAGCTGGCGTCCGACATCATGGACCGCGGCATCGTGCTCGCCGGCGGCGGGTCGCTGCTCGGCGGCCTCGACGAGCGCCTGCGGGACGAGACCGAGATGCCCATCCACCTGGCCGACAGCCCGCTCACGTGCGTGGCCGTGGGCTCGGGGCGCTCCCTCGAGGAGTTCGAGGTCATGCGCCGGTCGTCGCAGAGCGCGCGCCGCGGGCGCCGCAGCCGCTACTGAACGATGGCGGCCCCGGACGCACATGCCCCGTGGTTCGTGTGGCGTATCGTGGCCCGGTAGCCGGTCCGGCGACGCCGCAGGAGGCCTGAGATTCCCCGATCCCCGCGCAGGAACGGCCTGGACAGGCGACGGACGATCATCCGCCGCAGCATCATCGGCGCGCTCGTGGCCGTGTGCCTGATCCTCTTCACGGTGTACTTCCGGGAGGGCGGGGACGGCCCGGCGCACGGCACGCAGCGGCTGGCGGGCACCGTGGTGGCGCCGCTGCAGTCCGTGGGCAGCCGCATCGTGGAGCCCTTCACGGGCGCCTGGGACTGGGTGACCGGGCTCTTCGACGCCCGCAGCGAGAACGAGCGGCTCACGGCGGAGAACGCCGCGCTTCGCGCCCAGGTGCTGGCGGCCGCCGACCAGGCGGCCGAGGTGGCGCGCCTTCGCGCGCTGCTGCGCATCACCGACGACGTGCCGGGCGGCTACAAGCCCGTGGTGGCGTCCATCATCGGGCGCTCCCCCACCAACTGGTACTCGCGTGCGCGCATCGACGCGGGCACGAATGACGGCGTGGTGGTGAACAGCCCCGTGGTGGCCGCGTCGGCACCCGGCTCGTCGCTGGTCGGCGTGATCACGTCCGCCTCGGGGGGCAGCAGCGTCGTCACGTTCATCACCGACTCGTCCACGCGCGTGGGCGCGACCGTCGATGGATCGGGCGGCGCGCTGGGCGTGCTGCGGCCCACGGTGGGCGGCCAGCTGATGCTCGACAACGTGCCGCGCGACTTCCGCGTGCGCGACGGCGCCGTGGTGCGCACCGCCGGGTTCGTGGCCGACCTGCGCCTGCCGTCGGTCTTCCCCCGCGGCATACCGATCGGGCAGGTGGCCGGCGCCGGGTCGCAGCCGGTGGACACCTTCCTCACCATCCAGGTGACGCCCTTCGCCGACGTGCGCGCGCTGGCGTCCGTGGCCGTGCTCACGCCGCAGTCGCCGGCGGCCCGGCGCCGCGCCAAGGGCTGAGCGGCATGACCGAGCAGATCACGGGCGACATCCCGGCCGCCCGCCCGCTCCCCGTCGGGCGCATCCGCAGCCTGCCGCAGCGGCCCGACCACCTGGGCCGCGTGGCGATCATGGCGGTGGTCGCCGTGCTGCTGCAGATCACCCTCATGCCACACCTCACGGTCGCAGACGGCGCGCCGGACATCTGCATCGCCCTCGTGGTGATCGTGGCGGTGTTGCGCGGGCCCTTCGTGGGCGTGGTCCTGGGCTTCGCGTGCGGGCTCGCGGTCGAGCTCACCACCCCCGTGGGCACGCTCGGCGTGCTGGCCCTCCTCTACCTGGCGGCCGGGTACTGGTGCGGGCGCTTCGTCGACCGGCCCGAGGCGGAGAGCCTCGGGCTGCCCGTGGCGCTGGTGATGGCGGCCTCAGCGTTCGTGCAGGTGGGCTACGCGGTGTTTCAGCTGCTGCTCGGCACCGAGTTCGTGGTGTCGGCCGTGGCCGTGCAGGTGATCGTGCCCTCGATCCTGCTCACGGGCCTGCTGTCGTTCCCGCTGCTGCTCGTCGTGCGGCGACTGCTCGGGGCCCCGGTGGACGTCGAGCCGGGAATGCTTCGCTCGTGAGCACCGTCACCCCGCGATCGCCAGACCTCCCGCCCGGCGACGAGCCGCGCCCGCCGCGCCGTCGCAAGCGGCGCCCGCCGCGGCCGCTGCTGCGCATGGCGTCGTTCACCGTGGGCATCCTGGTGCTCTTCGGCGTGCTGGTGGCGCGCCTGTGGTTCCTGCAGGTGATCGGCGGGGGCGACTACCAGGAGCGCGCCGAGGCCAACCGCCTGCGCACGGTCATCACCGAGGCCCCTCGCGGGGCGATCACCGACCGCAATGGCGCCCCGCTCGTGACCAGCCGCGAGGTGCTCAACCTCGTGGCCGAGCCGCGGCAGCTGGCCGGTGCCGAGCGCAGCGGCGCGCTTCGCCGACTGTCGGTGGCGCTCGGGCATCCCCCCGGGTACTTCGGCGCGAGGGTGACGAAGGCCGCCGAGACCCGGCCGTTCGAGGCCGTGGTGCTCGAGGAGGACACCACGCCTGAGCTGCAGGCCTACGTGGAGGAGCGTCGCGCGCAGCTCCCCGGCATCAGCCTGCAGGCCGCGTACGTGCGCGACTACCCCGAGGGGAGCCTCGCCGCGCACGTGCTCGGCTATACGGGGCCGATCCCCGCCGAGGCGGCTGACGACTACCGCAACCGCGGCTACCTCGGCAACGAGACCGTGGGGCGCGCCGGGATGGAATCCGAGTACGAGCAGTACCTGCGCGGCATCGCGGGGCGCGAGCAGGTGGAGGTCGACGCCCGCGGCGAGGTGGTTGGACGGGGGATCCTCTCGCAGAGCCCTCCGCGTCCGGGGCAGACGCTGCGCCTCTCGATCGACCTGAAGGTGCAGAAGGCGCTCGAGGCCGCCCTGCGCGATGAGGTACGTGGTTCGGGCACGTCCACGGGTGCCGCGGGCGTGGCCATCGACCCCAAGACCGGCGCCGTGCTCGCCCTGGCCTCGTACCCCACGTTCGACCCCGACGTCTTCCAGTCGGGCACCCCGCGCGAGGTTCGGCGTGTGCTCACCAGCCCCAGCCGGCCGCTGCTCGATCGCGCCATCGGCGGCGAGTACCCCGCGGCATCCACCTTCAAGGCCATCACCGCCACCGCGGCACTGCAGAGCGGGCTGTACGCGCCGGGCGAGATCATCGAGTCGCCGGGGTCGGTGGTGCTCTACAAGACCCGCTTCAAGGGCTTCAACGAGACCGATCACGGGAAGATCGGCATCTCGGAGGCGCTTGAGGTCTCGAGCGACACCTTCTTCTATGAGGTGGGCGATCGCTCCTACCGCGTGCGCGGCTGGCCGCTGCAGGAGTGGTCGCGCAAGTTCGGCCTGGGGCGGCCGACGGGCCTCGACACCAGCGAGGGCGAGAGCTCCGGCCTGGTGCCCGATCTCGCCTACAAGCGTCGCACGTGCGACCGCAAGGTCGATCCCATCAACTGCTCATGGCGCCCCGGTGACTCCATCAACATGTCAATCGGCCAGGGCAACGTGCTCGTGACCCCCATCCAGATGGCCGTGGCGTATGCCGCCATCGCCAATGGGGGCACCGTCGTCACGCCCACCCTTGGGCGCGCCGTGGTGGACGCCGACGGGCGCGTGCTGCGCGATCTGCTGAGCGCGCGCGCCACCCGGCCACTCGGGATCTCCGCGCAGAACCTGCAACTCATCCGCACGGGGCTGCGCCGGGCGGCGAACGGCGACGGCGGCACTGCCACCCCGGTCTTCGGGGCGTTGCCCGAGCAGTTCCGGGTGGCGGGCAAGACGGGCACCGCCGAGAACCCGAGCGGCGTGGACCACGCGTGGTACGTGGGGTACGCGCCGGCGGATGACCCGTCGATCCTCGTGGCCGTGGTGGTGGAGCGCGGTGGCCAGGGCGCCAACTCGGCGGCGCCGGTGGTGTGCCGCACCATCGGCGCGTCCCTCGGGTTCGGCACTGACGCCTGCGGCACCGGGGCGAAGGTCAACTGATGGCCACGTTCCCGGGCCAGGTGGAGGGCGGGTCCACGCGCGCACGCACGCAGTCGGCGCTGGCCGGGCTCGACTGGTGGCTGCTCGGAAGCGCCGTGGCCGTGTCGGGCTTCGGGGTGTATGTGGTGAAGATCGCCACCGAGGGGGACATCCCATCCGATCCCGGCTTCTTCTTCACCCGGCAGGTGGCCTACACGCTCATCGGGCTGGTGGCGCTGTTCTTCACGCTCAGGCTCGACCTGGAGCGCCTGTCGCGGTACGCGTGGACCCTCTACGCCATGCTCATCGCCGCCGTGGGCATCGTGCTGGTACTCGGGTCGTCGGCGCGCGGATCCACCCGCTGGATCGAGCTCGGGCCATTGCGCCTGCAGCCGTCCGAGCTCGGCAAGGTGGTGATCGCCTTCGTGCTGGCGGTGATCGTGGTGGAGCGCATACGCACGATGGACCCCGCGCGGCTCTCGCTGCTGGTGGGTGCCATCGCTGCGGTGCCCGCCGCGATCGTGTTCCTGCAGCCCGACCTCGGCACCGCACTGGTGTACGCCGCCATCACCATCACCATCCTGTGGGTTGCCGGGCAGCCCATCACGCACTTCATCGTCGCGGGCGCCGTGGTGGTGGCCCTGGTGGCCCTGGTGCTGTACGTGCTGCCGGCGGCCGGCGTGAACGTGCTCAGGCCGTACCAGGTCGATCGCCTCACGGCGTTCGTGGACTCCGGCGCCGATCGCTCGGAGACCGGCTACCAGCTGGAGCAGAGCAAGGTGGCCATCGGATCGGGCGGGGCGTTCGGCAAGGGCCCTGCGGGCGCGACGCAGACCATCAACGACTTCCTGCCGGAACACCACACCGACTTCGTCTTCGCCGTGGTGGCCGAGATGTTCGGGTTCCTGGGCGCCGGCCTGCTCATCGCCCTCTACTTCGTGATCATCTGGCGGTGCCTGGTAATCATGCGAAATGCGCACTCCGAGCTCGACCGGCTCATGGCGGCCGGGCTCACGGCGATGCTGGCGTTCGAGGTGTTCGTTAACATCGGCATGAACGTGGGGATCATGCCGATCACGGGAATCCCGCTGCCATTCATGTCGTACGGCGGAAGCCACACGCTGACCAACCTCGTCGCCGTCGGCGTGCTCCTTCGCATCGGCCGTCGCGGGCGGGAACTCGGGCCGAGGACGAAGTAGCCATGGGCGCCATCACCACCCTCGCGAAGCGCGTGAACACCTTCGCCAAGGACACGCGCAAGCACCATGAGGAGACCCTCGAGGGCGGGGTCATCGCGATCCTGCCGGGCGACCCCGTGCTCACGGGTGCGCTGTCCGACCTGCTGGGCATTCCCGTGGGCGACCGCCCCCACGCCGACCTGGTGATCATCCCCCTGGGCCCGGGCGATGACGCCACCTCGGCGGCCCGCGAGGCCGCCGCCCGCGCGCGCCAGGACCTGCGCACGCTCGTGGTGGTGATCTGCCCCGACACCCGCCGCGGCGCGCGCGAGGCCCAGGTGCTGGCCGAGCCCGACGTCACCATCGGCGACCTGGTGTTCGCGCCCGACGCCACCGGCGAGGCATCGCTGGGGGCGATCACCGACGGCATCATCCGGGCCCTCGGGTCGCACAAGGTGCCGGCTGCGCGGCGGTACCCCCCGCTGCGCGACGCCGTGCGCCGCAGCATCGTGTCCACCGCCGCGCGGGAGTCCGCCGTGGCGGGGGCGCTCAACTGGTTTCCCGGCGCCTCGGCCTCGCAGTTGGCCATGGTCGTCCAGTCGGGATCGGCGGATGGGCATCAGCTGAGCGCCCGCCGTGTCCCGGAAGTCGCCGCGGCAGTCGCCAGCGGCCTTGTCATCGCTGCCGTCGCCCGTGGCGCGTCACGCGTGGTCCCCGCTCCGCGGTGGCTCGTGCGCGGCGCCATCGCCTGGGGGGCGACGGTGGCCCTCGCCGCCGCGACCGAGCGCATCTCGCATCAGATGGGAGAGGACAACCTCCCCGCCGATGCGCGAAGCGCGCTCAGGTCGCTGCTCGCCCGCGTCCGGAAGGGACGCAAGGAGAAGGACTGATCAAACAGATCCTGGTTTCCGTGGATCGCGCCGAGACGCGCGTGGCCATCGTGGAGGATGGCCGCGTCGCGGAGGTGCAGATCGAACGACGTGGCAAGGCCTCCGTGGTGGGGCACATCTGGAAGGGCCGCGTGGAGTCGGTGCTCGCTGGCATGGAGGCCGCCTTCATCGAGGTGGGCATCGGCAAGAACGGCTTCCTGCACGTGGACGACGTGGTCGCCGTGGGCGTGCCCAAGCGCAAGCGGCTGATCGCGGACCTCCTCAGGAAGGGTGACCAGATCATCGTGCAGGCCGTGAAGGACCCCATGGGCACCAAGGGGGCCCGGCTCACGATGCAGCTGTCGCTGGCCGGACGGTTCCTGGTGTACGTGCCCTTCGGCGACGGCATCGGCATCAGCAAGCGGCTCGACGACGACGAGCGGCACCGCCTGCGCGACATCTGCAAGCGCCTGCCCACCGACGGCGGGGGCATCATCGTGCGCACCGCCGCCGCCGGCGCCTCGGCGCAGGAGCTCGCGCGCGACCTGGCGTCGCTTAACCTGCTGTGGAAGGCCATCCGCGAGCGCGCCGATAAGGTGGAAACCCCAGCCTTGCTCTACAGCGAGGCCGACTCGTCGCTCAAGGTCATCCGGGACATTCTCAACGAGACCGTGGACGAGGTGCTGGTGGACGACCCGCGCCAGCACGAGCGCATCACCGGGTTCCTGCGCCGCACGTCGCCTGAGATGGCCGACCGGGTGCGCCTGTACGACGGCGACAGGCCCCTGCTCGAGGCCCACGGGGTGGACGCCGCCATCCGGTCGACGCTGAGCCGGCGCGTTCCGCTGGCGTCGGGCGGTTCGCTGGTGATCGACGATACCGAGGCCATGACGGTGATCGACGTCAACTCGGGCAAGAACGTGGGCCGCGGAAACACGCAGCTCGAGGCCACCATCACCCGCACCAACCTCGAGGCGGCCGAGGAGGTCGTGCGCCAGCTCCGGCTGCGCGACATCGGCGGCATCATCGTCATCGACTTCATCGACATGGACGACGCCAAGAACCGGCGGGCGGTGACCACGGCGCTCAACGACGCCTTGGCAGCCGACCGCAGCCGCACTTTCGTGGTGGAGATCTCGCCGCTGGGACTGGTACAGATGACGCGGCAGAACATCAGCGACGGCGCGCGGGAGATCATGACCCGCGCCTGCCCCACCTGCGGGGGCCAGGGCTTCGTGGTGAGCGCCGAGACGCACGCCATCGACGCCGAGCGGCAGATCCGCCTGCTCATCGGCGCATCGCCCGAGTCACCCGTGAGCGTGGCCGTGCACCCGGAGGTGGCCGACTTCCTGCAGTCCGACGGCAACGCCGCCCTGTCGGAGATCGAGGATGACCTCGGCGTGTCCATCGCCCTCGAGCGCGATGGTTCGATGGCGCCGGGATCGGCGCGAGTGGCAGGCGCCACGGCCAAGTCTTCGGCATCGGGACGCGCCCGCGCCCGCAACCGGTCGAAGGCCGCCGCCGAGGCACCGGCGGAGGCCGCCGCCGAGTAGTCATGGTCATGGCCGGTGATGGCGCGTGGGGGGCGGTTTCGCTACCCTCCCGGGTCGCGTCCGGAGCCGGGCGCTTCGATGGACGTGGAGAGAGACGTGGCTGATTACGCCGTCATCGCCCTCGGGGGCAAGCAATACAGGGTGCGCGAGGGTGAGCGCATCGTCGTTGACCGCGTAGCCGCGGAGCCCGGCGACACCATCTCGCCCAGGGTCCTCGCCACGGGTGGTGCCGACGGCATCAGCGACGGCGGCGCGGTCACCGCGGAGGTCGAGGAGCACGTGCTCGGCCCCAAGATCACCGTGTTCACCTACCGTGCCAAGAAGGACAGCAAGCGCAAGATGGGCCACCGCTCGCGCCTCTCGCGCGTGCGCATCACCGGGATCGGGGGCTAGGCATGGCTCACAAGAAGGGTGGCGGCTCGAGCCGCAACGGTCGGGACTCCAACTCCAAGCGCCTCGGCGTGAAGGTGTTCGCGGGCGAGGTGGTCCCGGCGGGCTCCATCATCGTGCGCCAGCGCGGCACGGTGTTCAAGCCGGGCCACGGCGCCGGCCTCGGTCGCGACCACACGATCTTCGCCACGGTCTCCGGCCGCGTGGAGTTCAGCAACGGCAACAAGGGCCGGTTCGTGTCGGTGCATCCCGTGGAGGCCCCGGCGGGCTGAGCCGGGTCGGGGCGGTTGCGCCCCGCGCCGTGTCCTTCACCGACCGGGTCAAGATCCACGTCCAGGGCGGACGCGGCGGCCACGGCTGCCTGTCGTTCCGCCGCGAGGCGCACACGCCGAAGGGTGGTCCCGATGGGGGCAACGGCGGGCGCGGCGGCGACGTGCTGCTCGTGGCCGACGACCAGCTCACCGACCTCACGCCATTTCGCACCCGGGTGCATCACAGGGCGGAGGCCGGCGGCGCCGGCGAGGGCCGCAACCGCCACGGGAGGAACGGCGACGCCCTGGAGGTGCACGTACCCCCGGGCACGCGCGTGCTGCGCGACGGCCACGAGGTGGCCATGCTGATGGATGCGGGCGACAAGGTTGCGGTGGCCCGCGGTGGCACCGGCGGCGTGGGCAACCGTGCCTTCCGCTCGTCCACTCACCGCGCACCGCGCACCACCATCCCGGGTGAGGATGGCGAGGAGGCCTGGATCACCCTCGAGATGCGCCTGCCGGTGGCCGTGGCCATCATCGGGCTGCCGAACTCGGGGAAGACGGCCCTGCTCAACGCCATCACCGGGGCCACCGCCACTGTGGCGCCCTACCCGCACACCACCGACGAGCCGGCCCTCGGCCCGCTGGAGGACCAGTTCGGGGTGATCCACCTGGTGGCCGACCTGCCGGGCCTCGCCGCCGATGGCACCGAGCGCCGCGGTGCGGCCCTGGGGCAACTCGAGCGCGCGCGCGCGGTGCTGCACTGCCTCGATGCCGCCGATCATGAGGACCCGGCGGAGCGCCTTGCCCGCGTGCGCGCGGGCGTGGCCGCGTACATGCCGGAGGGGGCGCGCGAGGTGGTGGTGGCCACCAAGTGCGACCTCGCCCCGGCTCCGCCGCAAGCCGATCTGGCCACCTCGGCCGAGACCGGGGAGGGGATCGCGGGCCTGCGCGACGAACTCATCCGATGGCTGTCATGAGCGATGTCATCGTCATCAAGCTTGGCTCGTCCACGCTCGTGGACGGGCAGGGGTGCCTGCGCGAGGAGGTCCTCGCGCGCCGCGCGGCCGAGGTTGCGGGCCTGCGTGCCGCGGGCATGCGCCCGGTGCTGGTGTCGAGCGGGGCGATCGCCTGCGGGCTCGGCACCCTGGGGTTCGCGGCGCGCCCCGAGGCGCTCCCCGACCTGCAGGCGGCATCTGCTGTGGGGCAGGGTGAGCTCTTCTCGCGTTACATCACCGAATTCGGGCGTCACGGCGTGCCGCCGGGCCAGGTGCTGCTCACCTCGGCCGACCTCGGGCACAGGGAGTCGTACCTGAACGCCCGCAATACGCTCGAGCGCCTGGTGGCGCTGGGTGCCGTGCCGGTGATCAACGAGAACGACACCACCGCCACAGACGAGCTCACCTTCGGCGACAACGACGTGCTGGCCGCGCAGGTGGCGATCCTGCTGCGCGCGCGGCTGCTGGTGCTGCTCACCGACCGCGACGGGCTCTATGCGCCCGGCGCAGACGGGCCGGTGCGCATCGACGAGGTTCCCGCGGGCGCTGCCCTCGACGACATCGAGGTGGCCGACCTGGCGGGATCCGGGCGTGGGCGGGGCGGAATCGCCAGCAAGCTCGCCGCCGTGGCCATGGCCACCGGCAGCGGCACCGGCTGCGTGATCGCCAGCGGCGAGCACGACGGAGTCATTCCCGCCGCGGCTGCGGGGGACGCCGTGGGCACGCGCTTCGCGCCGTCGGGCCGTTCAGAGGGTGCCTTCAAGATGTGGTTGCGCCACGCCAAGCCGACCCAGGGCCGCGTGGTGGTGGACGCCGGCGCCGTGCGCGCGCTCATCGACCAGCGGACCTCCCTGCTGCCGGTGGGCGTGGTGGCGTGCGAGGGGGCGTTTCCGGCCGGCGAGGCCGTGCTGGTGGTGGGTCCGGATGGCCGCGAGGTGGGCAAGGGCATCGCCGACCTGTCTGCCGAGGATATCCGCGCCGTTTGCGGCATGCACTCCGAGCAGGCCCTCGCGCTGGTCTCGGGCGGGTCGGCAGAGGTGATCCATCGCGACCGCTTCGTGCCGTCGGTGCGATAGCGTGAACCGCCAATGACGACCACCCACGCATCTCTCGACGAGCGCCTCGATGCCGCCCGCGCCGCGGGGCGGGTGCTCGCGAGCATGTCTGCGGGCGAGAAGGTGGACGTGCTCGAGGCCGTGGCGCAGGCGCTGCTGGTCCGTGCCGACGCAATCATCGCCATGAACGCAGATGACCTGGCAGACGCCCGGCAGGCGAACGCGCCGGCGGCCATGGTGGACCGGCTCATGCTCGACCAGTCGCGCATCGGGGCCATGGCTGCGGGCATCCGCGCCGTGGCGGCGCTGCCAGACCCCGTGGGCACCATCACGGGTGGCTGGCGCGTGCCGAACGGGCTCGAGATCATGGAGACCCGCGTTCCGCTCGGCGTGATCGGCGTCATCTACGAGGGCCGCCCGAACGTGACCACCGATGCCGCCGCGCTGGCCCTGAAGAGCGGCAACGCCATCGTGCTGCGCGGAAGCCGCATCGCCGTGCGGTCGAATGAGGTGCTCGGTGACGTGGTGGCCGGTGCCGTGGCCGGCGCGGGAGTGCCCGCCGCCGCCGTGACGATGCTCGGAACCGATCGTGACGAGATGCTGGCGCTCATCCAGGCCGAGGGGAAGATCGACCTGGTCATCCCGCGCGGCGGAGACGAGCTGAAGGCCTACCTGCAACAGAACGCCCGCGTCCCGGTCATCTACGCGGCGTCGGGCAACTGCCACGTGTATGTCGATGCCGATGCCGACCTCGACGACGCCCTGGCCATCGCGGTGAACGCCAAGGTGCAGCGCCCCGGCGTGTGCAACGCATGCGAGACGCTGCTGGTGCACCGCGACGTGGCCGCGGAGTTCCTGCCCCGCGTGGCCGGGGCCCTGTTGGCCGAGGGCGTGGAGCTCAGGGTCTCGGACGAGGTGCGCGGCCACCTCGACGGCTTCGCGGATGACGTGGTCGAGGTCACAGATGAGGACTTCGCCACGGAGTTTCTCGACCTCATCCTCTCAGTGGGAATCGTGGGGTCGGTGGACGAGGCCGTGGACCACGTGAACAGGTTCGGATCGGGCCATAGCGAGTCGATCGTAACCCGGTCGCTCGATGCGGCCCGTGCATTCCAGCAGGGCGTGGACTCGGCGGTGGTGTACGTGAACGCCTCCACGCGCTTCACGGACGGCGGCGAGTTCGGCATGGGCGCCGAGATCGGCATCTCCACCCAGAAGCTGCATGCCCGCGGGCCGATCGGCCTCGCCCAGCTCACCACGGTGAAGTACCTGGTGACGGGCACCGGCCAGACCCGCTGAGCGATGCGCATCGGAGTGATGGGCGGTACCTTCGACCCGCCGCATGACGGGCACCTGGCGCTTGCCCGCGCGGCTGCGGCGCAGCTCGGCCTCGATCGCGTGATGCTTGTGCCGGCCGCCGAGCCGCCGCACAAGCCGGGCGGCGCCACGATGCCCGCGGCGCAGCGCATGGCGCTGGTGCAGGCGGCGGTGGAGGGCGACCCGGTGCTCGAGGCCTCGCGCGAGGAGATCGACCGACCGGGGCCGTCGTACACGGCCGACACGCTCGAGCGCATCGCGGGCGCGAACCCCGCTGCCGACCTCTGGTTCATCCTCGGCGCCGATCAACTCGAGGGCTTTCCGGGCTGGAGCCGCCCCGAGCGCATCGTCGAGATCGCGCGCTTGGCAGTGGCGTCCCGGCCGGGTGCCGGTGATCCGGCCATGGACGTCCTCGCGGGCACTGTGGCCGCCGGCCGGGTGGACGTGGTGGACATGCCCGAGATTCCCATCTCGTCCACCGAGGTGCGCGCGCGCATCGCCCGCGGCGAGGACGTCTCGGCGCTTGTCCCGCCCGCCGTTGCGGCGATGCTGCGGGCCGACACGTCGTCTTGATGGCGGACGCTGCCGCGAGTAGCCTGCGCATGTCGGATTGACCTACAGGGGAGACCCCTCGGACACCAGGGAAATCGCGCGCGCAGCCGCGGCCATCGCCCACGAGAAGAAGGCGGAGGACATCGTGCTGCTCGACATGCGCGGGCTGGTGGACTACACGGACTTCCTCGTCATCTGCACCGGGCGGACGCCGCGGCAGACCAAGGCGATCTCCGAGGAGATCCGCCATCGGCTCAAGAAGGACCTGGGCGTAACCCCCCGCCGCGTGGAGGGGGAGAAGGAGGGCGACTGGATCCTCATTGACGCCCTCGACATCGTCGTGCACGTGTTCACGCCCGAGGCACGCGACTTCTATCGCCTCGACCGACTGTGGCGCGAGGCCCCGCTGGAGCAGTTCGCGCCGTCCCCGGCCTGACGGGCGGGCTGCCACCGCGCACGCCGTCGGTCTATACTCCACGCCGCACCCGGGGGATTAGCTCAGCTGGGAGAGCGCTACGCTGGCAGCGTAGAGGTCACCGGTTCGATCCCGGTATCCTCCATCCGTCCCGGGGGCCCGGCCGGTATCGGGCGGGTGCCCCGACAAGGCATCCCTCCTTCGTGAATTCCCTCCGCTAGCTCCACCAAGCCCTCCTCGCAGGCGTCGTCCTCGCCCCGGTCCTCATCACCGGATGCGGCGCAGGGGAGCCCCCGGCCACGACGACCGCCACGGGCACCACGCGTGCCGCCGAGGGCGGCCAGCCGGTGCTGCAGACGGACCTCGTGAACGACCTGCCCGTGCCGGTGACCGCGCGCGAGACCGGTCACACCGGCTACTGGGAGCTGGCTCCCGCCCCCGCATTCCCGGACGGACCGAACGGCGAGGTGCCGGCGGGCAAGACGGTGAGCATCTGGATGCGCCCCGTCACCTGCTACTTCCAGCAGGTCAGCAAGCGCGGGATCGGCGCGGGAGTCGGCATGGAGTTCTCGGCGGGAGCCGGGGATCCCGTCACGCCGGGCTACTCCCTCGACGTGATCCGCACGACGTCGCAGTGCGGCAGGGACAGGTCGCGGACCTGGCACACCAACGAGGGCAAGTGGAACCTGAAGACGTCGCCGCCCATGGCGTCGTTGCGCTACACGGACCCCGCCACCGGCACCGAGAAGGTGGCCACCATCACCGGGACGAACGTCGCGGAGAGGATCACCCCGCCCCCGACCTGAGCGTCAGCCGCCGGCCGCGAAGGCGGCCATGCGCGGGAACACCTCGCGCACCTCGGGGAGCAGTGCGCGCGCCATGGCGAAGTCGTGGATGGCGCCCGGCGCCCCGATCACCTCAGAGGGCGTGTCCGCCGCGGCGCAGGCCCCGGCCCAGTCACGGATCTCCGCGCACATGAGCTCCGCGCCACCCGCCGTGATGAGCATCGGCCCTCCCGGGGGCGTTGCGGTGGGATGGGCCGACATCACGTGGGCCGACGCTTACCACCAGGCCGATGGGCTGGTCCACGAGGCCAAGGCGGCCGGCAAGAGCCAGCTGGTGACCGGGCTATTGCTCGGAGCGGGCGACCAGCAGTGATCCCGGTGCTCGTCGTGCCGACATGCATCTGCATCTGCTGACTCACATAGGCACCGGCACATGTTCAAAACGTCGCGCCTTGCACTTGGGGTGCTGCTCTCCGGCGCAGCCATCGCCACGGGAGTCGGCTGCGGCTCGTCGTCCGACTCCGCATCATCTGGCTCCGCGTCATCCGGTGGAGCCGAGTACTGCGCCGAGGTGCGAGACGCGTTCATCTCCTCGTGCAGGGACAAGGCCGTGTCCGAGACCGAGCCGCTGCTCGAGGCCGAGGGCCTGCCGCAGGAGGGTGTGGCCGACCTCGAGAAGGCCGTTGGCGCCCTGTGCCCGGGTCAGATCGCCTGCATCGAGGCCAATGTGAGCGAGGCCGGCTTCGGCGCGCAGACCGATGGCGCGAAGGAGGCCCAGGCCATGTGCGCCGCGGACAGCGGGGCAGCTGCCACCGCGGTGGCCGACGGCACCGACACCACCGACTCGGGCGCCCCCGCGGCTGATCAGGGTGCGGATCGCCTCCGGGTGGGCGCCTAGGCGGCCACCCGGAGCGCGTCCGGGTCGGGCTCGGGCACGTCGCGGTTCATGAGCAGCCCGCACACCACCGCCGAGAGCAGGAAGATCCCCGCAGCCCACCAGAAAGCCGTGGTGTAGCCGTCCACCTGCGCGGCCGCCTGCGTTGCCGGCGACTCGGGGTCGGAACTCGCCACCACGAATCCGGTGACCGCGCTGGCGAATATCGTGCTCAGCAGCGCCGTGCCGATGGAGCCACCCACCTGCTGGGTGGTGTTGACCATTGCCGATGCCACGCCGGAGTCGTTGGCCTCAACGCCCATGGTGCCCACCTCGAAGCAGCAGGCGAACACCAGGCCCAGGCCCAGGCCCGTGACGAGGAGGCCGGGCAGCACATGGGTGAGGTAGGCGGTGTCCACGCCGACCTGCGTGAAGAGCAGCTGTCCGACCATGCCGAGCACCATTCCGAGCGTCACCGGCAGGCGCGGTCCGGTGCGCGGCAGGATGAGCGCCGTGCTGGTGGTGGCCGTGAGCATGATTGCGCCGATCATGGGCAGGAACGCCAGGCCGGTCGTGATGGGCGAATACCCCAGGGTGGCCTGCAGGTAGTAGGTGAGGAAGAGGAACACCCCGAACAGCGCCGCCGAGGCAAGCGCCAGCCCCAGGTAGGCACCCCCTCGGTTGCGATCGGTGAGCACGCGCATGGGGAGCATGGGTTCCTTCGATCCGATCTCGATCCACACGAACGCGGCGAGCAGCACGACACCCACGAGGAGCAGCCCGATGGTGACGCCGGATGTCCAGCCGTCGGTCTCGGCCGCGGTGAAGCCGTACACGAGCGCGAGGAGGCCCAGCACCGACGTGACGGTGCCCGGGACGTCCAGGCTCGCCTTGCGGCGCCCCTGGTGCACCAGCAGCACGATCGCCCCGATTGCGGCGGGGATGGCGAGGATGAGGTTCACCCACAGGCACCAGCGCCACGAGAGGTACTCGGTGAGGATTCCGCCGAGCAGCAGCCCGAGCGCGCCGCCGGCGCCCGCGATGGCGCCGTAGATGCCGAACGCCTTGCCGCGCTCCTTCGCATCGGTGAATGTGGTGGTGAGCAGCGACAGGGCGGCCGGCGCCAGCAGCGCGCCGAAGAGGCCCTGCAGGGCGCGAGCAGTGACCAGCACCGTGAAGTCCTGCGCAACGCCACCGATGGCGGACGCCACGGCGAATCCGATGAGCCCCCAGAAGAACACCCACTTGCGCCCGAGCACGTCGCTGAGGCGTCCGCCGAAGAGCAGCAGGCTGCCGAACGCCAGGGCGTAGGCCGTGATGATCCACTGGCGGTTGGAGTCGGAGAAGCCGAGGTTGGCCTGCGCCGAGGGCAGCGCGATGTTCACGATGGTGGCGTCCAGCACCACCATGAGCTGGGCGATGCCCAGTATCGCCAGGATCACCCAGCGGCGGCTGTGCTGGCGCTGCTCCGGGGCCACCCCCGCCACGGCATCTGACACGCGGTCCTCCTCGTCGTCCATCCGGGGCGCGGGGCTGCGGGCACGGCGTGGGCCCGGCGCGGGACCCTAGCGGCTCGCGTCACGTCTGGCGCCGAGGGTGGCGACGGCCCAGCGCACGGCATCGACCATGGCATCGAGGCGGTGCAGCTCATCGCCGTCGATCTCCCCGCTCCACGCGAGCAGCAGCCAGCCGCCCTCGGCCTCGATCAGGTCGATGTCGGGGATCACGCGCCGCTCGGCCAACTGCTCCTGCACGGATGGATCGAACACCGCGAATACGTCGACCGGATCGGCGTCATCGGCCACCTGCACCGCGTAGCGCTCCCGGAAGAGGTCGTTCTCGAGGTCCTGCACCCTCATCTGACCCCAGCCCCGGGCGGCGTCGCCCGCGCCCCGGAACAGTCGCTCCACGGCCGACCGCCGCACCAGGCGCATGGGCGTCACCCGCAGCGGATGCTCCAGCAGCGCCACGAGGTCGTAGGTGTATGTGGTGTGCCGCTCGCCCTTCGACCCGTAGGTGTCCTCCTCATAGCAGTGGCTGGCGATGCGCGTGGGTACGCCGTCGACGGCGCCGGCGACGACATCTGTGACGTAGCGCCGCGCGCCCATGCGCAGCAGGGGTGTGGCCTCGGGGAACGACGCGTCGGCGAGCTGCTGCAGGTCGAAGAGATGCTCGGAGGGGTCGGCGGCGGGCTGCGCGGGCATGTCGCGTCCCCAGTAGGCCCACCCCCGGGAGGTGGCCCAGTCGCGGATGAGCTGCGACGTGGCGCTCCGGCCAGCGGCCCGCCACGCGAAGAGCACGGCGAAGCCCAGCACGAGCACGGCGCTGATGACGCCGCCGCCGACTGTCCAGGCGGTGCCCCGCGTTGACGCCGCGTACGCGCACAACGGCACGAATGCCGCGAGGCCGAGGATGGTCCATACAGTCGTAGATCGCATGCGGCGTCGCGCGGCGGCCCAGCGCCGGGCGCGATAGCGGTCATCTGCGACCACTGGCTTCTTTCCCACCGGGCGATTGTGCCTGAGAACGGCGACGGGCCCCTCGCGGGACCCGTCGGGTGCTTCATGGGGACGCCCTCGGGGGCGCCAATTACCTAGATGGCGCTGACGCCCTGGGCCTGCGGGCCCTTGGGGCCCTCCGCGGCGGTGTAGCTCACGCGCTGCCCCTCATCGAGGGTGCGGTAGCCCGAACCCTGGATCTCGGAGAAGTGCACGAACAGATCCTTGCCCCCGTCATCGGGGGTGATGAAGCCGAAGCCCTTCTCGGCGTTGAACCACTTGACGACGCCTTCCGGCACGTTTTCCACCTTGTTCGGCGAGGCTTGCCACTGCTCGTCGAACTTGGGTACCGACGGCCTGCACGTCCACGCATTTCTCAACCCCTCTGCTGAGGAGCATCGCGGATGCTAGTCCGGTCCTCGGCGGCAGGCCCCCGAAGGAGTCATATCGTCACCGCTTGTCGCGCGTGCGTATGAAAGCCGTGAGCCCGAAGGTGCTCACGGCGGAGAGCCCCATGCGCCGGTAGAAGCCGTCCGTCTCGCGCTCGGCGATGAGCACCTGGTGGTGGAAGTTCTTCATGGGGTAGTGGTCGAGCACCGCCTGCAGCAGCTTGCTGCCGATGCCCTGCCGGTGGAAGTCGGGCTTCACGAGGATGTCCGCGATGTACACGGCGAAGGCGCCATCGCTCATGGTGCGCACGAATCCCACGACCTCACCGTCCTGCACGGCCACCAGCGCCAGGTCGGCGCGCTCCACGGCGATGCGCAGCCGCTCGGGGTCGCGCGCATGGCTCCACCGGTTGGCGGCGTACACCGACAGGATGGCGTCGAAGTCGTCGGCGACATCGGCCGCGCGGATCTTCGTCTTGGCGCCGAGTGTTGTCAGGGGTGGTCCCCTCCGTTACTTGGTACTGTCGCCCGCCGATGACCCCACCGCCGCGCGCACTCCCGGAACGCTACGACCCGGCGGCGACGGAGGCCCGATGGCAGTCCGAGTGGGACGCCGCCTGGGCCTTCCACGCGGAGCCCGTGGCCCGCGACGGCGAGGCCGTTTCGGTGCCCGGCGCCCCCAAGGCGTATGTGCTCGAGATGCTTCCGTACCCCTCGGGCGAGATCCACATGGGGCACGTGAAGAACTATACGGTGGGTGACGTGGTGGCGCACTTCCGCCGCCGCACCGGCCACGTGGTGTTCCACCCCATGGGCTACGACGCCTTCGGCCTGCCGGCCGAGAACGCGGCGATCCGCACCGGCGAGCCGCCCGCTGAGGTGACGGCGCGCAACATCGCGAGCATCCGGTCGCAGTTGCGTCGCCTCGGGTTCTCGATCGACTGGGGCACCGAGATCTCCACGGCCGATCCGCAGTACTACCGGTGGACCCAGTGGATCTTCCTGAGGTTCCTCGAGAAGGGCCTGGTGGAGCGCCGGGAGGCCGCGGTGAACTGGTGCCCGCAGGACCAGACCGTGCTGGCCAACGAGCAGGTGGTGGATGGTCTGTGCGAGCGCTGCAGGAGCCCGGTGGAGCTGCGCCAACTGCCGCAGTGGTTCCTGCGCATCACCGACTATGCGCAGCGACTGCTCGACGACATGGCGCTGTTGGATGACTGGCCTGAGCGCGTGCTCACCATGCAGCGCAACTGGATCGGCCGCTCCGTGGGCGCACGCGTGGAGTTCCGCCTGGCCGACGACCCCGACACGGTCATCCCGGTGTTCACCACGCGGCCCGACACGCTCTACGGCGCCACGTTCTTCCTCATGGCCCCCGAGCACCCGCTGGTGCCGCGGCTGGTGGAGGGGCGCCCGGAGCAGGCGGATGTGACGGCCTACGTGGGAACGGCGGCCCGCACGGCGGTGGCCGAGCGCAGCGCGGCCGAGCGGCCCAAGACCGGCGTGTTCACGGGTCGGTACGTGGTGAACCCGGCAGGTGGCGATCAGATTCCCGTGTGGGTGGCCGACTACGTGCTGATGGACTACGGAACCGGGGCCATCATGGCCGTGCCGGGCCACGACGAGCGCGACTTCGCCTTCGCGCAGGCTCATGGCCTGCCGGTGCAGAGGGTGATCGCCCCCGTAGGCACTCCCGCCGACGCCCCCCTCAACGAGGCCTGGACCGGCCCCGGGCTGCTCGTCAACTCCGGTCCGCTCGACGGCATGGACGTTGATCAGGCCAAGCAGGCGATGTGCGATGAGCTGGCCGGCCGGGGGGAGGGGGAGGCCACGGTGGGCTACCGCCTGCGCGACTGGCTCATCTCGCGCCAGCGGTACTGGGGCGCGCCGATCCCGGTGGTCAACTGCGAATCGTGCGGCGTGGTTCCGGTGCCCGACGACCAGCTTCCGGTGCTGTTGCCCCATGTGGACGACTACGCGCCGCAGGGCAGCAGCCCACTTGCGGCGGCCGCCGACTGGGTGAACACCGCCTGCCCCGCGTGCGGCGGCGCAGCGCTACGCGAGACCGACACCATGGACACCTTCGTCGACTCGTCCTGGTACTTCCTGCGCTACACCGCACCGCACTTCACGGGAGGCCCCTTCGACCGCGACATCGCCGACTACTGGCTGCCGGTGGACCAGTACATCGGCGGGGTGGAGCACGCGATCTTGCACCTGCTCTACGCGCGGTTCTTCACCAAGGTGCTCCACGACCTGGGCCTGGTGGGCACGCGCGAGCCCTTCGCGCGGCTGTTCACGCAGGGGATGATCCACCACCAGGGCGCCAAGATGAGCAAGAGCCGCGGCAACGTGGTGTCCCCCGACGAGATCATCCAGCGCTTCGGCGCGGACACCCTGCGCCTGTACATCCTGTTCATGGGCCCCGCGGCCGACGACGCCGAGTGGAGCGACACCGGCGTGGAGGGCCAGCGCAGGTTCCTCGATCGCGTGTGGCGCCTGGTGCGCGGGCTGCCGGGCGACGTGGATCCCGGTCGCCCGTCCCGGGCCGACGTCGAGGGCGATGCGGTTGCGCTCGCCCTGGTGCGCAAGGCCGAGGCCACCGTCGAGAAGGTGACCCAGGATATCGGCGAGCGGTTCTCGTTCCACACGGCCATCAGCGCCATCCAGGAGCTCGTGAACCAGGCCACGCGCGACATGGCGGACGGGGCGCTCGATTCGGCGGCCGGGGCGAGGGCGCTGTGGCATGCCGCTCGCACCACGGTGTCGCTCATCTTTCCGTTCGCGCCGCACATCGCATCGGAACTTGGGGAGGCGATGGGCGGCGAGCGCCTATGGGATCAGCCGTGGCCCGATGCCGACCCGGCGTTCCTCGTGGCCGACAGCGTGACCATCGTGTTTCAGGTGAACGGCAAGCTGCGCGACCGCGCGGACGTCCCCCCCGACATGGACGAGGACGCCCTGGCCGCGATGGCCCTGTCGCTGCCCAAGGTGCAGGCCGCCATGGGGGGCGTCGAGCCCACGCGCACCATCGTGGTGCCCGGCAAGCTGGTGAACGTGGTGGTGGGCGGGAAGTAACGCCCCCGCGCGGGGTGCGTCACAGGGCGTGCGCCACGCGTCACCGGCGCGCTCATAGGGTGGGCGCATGGATCGCCTGCTGCCATGGCTCCGGAGGTCGGGGTGGATGTACGCCCTCATCGCGCTGGTGCTCGCGGTGATGGCGTGGAGATCAATGGGCGGCGAAGAGCCGCGCGCGCAGGCGCCCTCCGCCGCTCGGGTGAGTCGCGCGCCCGACGTCCCGAAGGTGACGCTGGTGCACGTGGCGGGTGCGGTGCGAAAGCCGGGGGTCTACCGCGTGGGCGGCGACTCGCGGGTGATCCAGGCGGTGCGCATCGCGGGGGGTCCCACGCGCGACGCCGACCTGTCGCGGCTCAACCTGGCCGCGCCGCTGGCCGACGGCCAGCAGGTGGTGATCCCCGTGCGACCGCCCGCGGCCGGGAGCGGGCCATCGGGCCCCGGGGCTGCGCCGGGCGCCGGTGCCGCAGCGGGGGCGAGCAGCGGCCCGGTGAGCCTGTCGTCGGCCACGGCCGCCGACCTCGAGGCGCTGGACGGCGTGGGCCCGGCCCTGGCCGCGCGCATCATCGCGTGGCGCGATTCGCACGGCGGCTTCTCCTCGGTGGATGCGCTCGATGAGGTGCCGGGAATCGGCCCGGCGCGCATGGAGGCCCTCCGGCCGCATCTCACGCCGTGATGCGGCACGTGCCGCTGGCGGTGCCGGCGGCGCTGGTGGCGGGTCTTGTGGCCGGTGGCATGGGCCTGCCCGCCACCCTTCTTGCGCCCGTGGGCATGCCGATGGCACTGGTGGCAGTGCTGGCTGCGGCGGCAGCCGCTGGTGGCGTGATGGCCCTGCGCGCGGGCGTCACGGCCGTTGCGCTCGCCTGCGTGTGCGTGGCCTGCGCCGCGGGGGGTGCGGCATGGGCATCGGTCCGCGTGCCGGCCACCGTTCCCGCGCCCGTGCATCGGTTCGGCCCGGCCGCGGGCCCGGCCGTGGTCACCACCCTCGCCAGCACGACGCCGCGGGGCACGCGCATGCGCGTGGAGGCCGGGGCGATGTCCGGGGCGGGCGCGCCGCGCGCGGGCACGGGCCTGCTGCTGGAGCTCCCAGAGGGCGTGACGCCCCCTCAGGTCGGCCAGGTGGTGCGCGTGGCGGGGTCGGTGTCCCCGGCGTCGCGCGCCGGATCGCCCGGTTGGTGGGTGGGGTGGCTTCGCCGCCAGGGAGTGTCTGCACGCCTTCGCGCCGACGCGTGGCGCCCGGCCGGCTGGCGTGGCGGTCCGGCTGGTGCGCGCGATGCGCTCCGGCGCTGGGCCCAGCGCAACGTGTCCGCCGGCCTCACGGGCGACCGCGAGGCCATGGTGCGCGGGATGGCGCTGGGCGGCGGCGATGGGCTCACGGACGGCGCGTCAGCCAGCATGCGCGACGCCGGCCTGTGGCATCTGCTTGCGGTGAGCGGGCAGAACGTCGCGGTGATCGGCATCGGGGTGGTGGCCGCCCTCGGTGCCCTCGGCATCGCCCGCGTGCGGCGGGTGCTGATGGCCGGTGCCGCGATGCTGGCGTACTGCCTGGCCTGCGACGGCGGGGCGTCGGTGCTGCGCGCGGGCTTGATGGGGGCCATCGGGGTGGTCGCCGACCTGCGCGGCGGGCGCAGGGCGCCCTGGAACGCGCTGCTCGTGGCGCTGGCCGCGATGCTGGCGCTCGATCCACTGGCCATCGGCGACCCCGGGCTGCAGCTGTCGTTCGCCGCCGTGGCGGGGCTCTTCGCCATCGCGCCACCGGTGGGGGAGTGGCTGCGGGGCGTGATGCCCGGTCGCGCCGCCGACCTGGTGGGGCAGTCCGCCGGGGCCGGGCTGGCCACGGCACCCGTGCTGGCGCTGGGCTTCGGCAGCATCTCGCTCGTCGGCCTCATCGCCAACTTGGTCGCCGTGCCCGTGGCGGGGCCCGTGGTGGCGGCGGCCATGCTGGGCGTGGCGGGCAATGCCCTGTGGCACCCGCTGGGCGTTCTGCTGGCGTGGGTCGCGGCCCTCGGGGCATCGATCATCCTCTGGGTGGCCCGCCTGGCGGCGGCCATCCCGGGCGCCGTGCAGCAGGTGCCGCCGTGGGGAGCCTTGCCGCTGGCGTTGCTCGCCGCCGCGCCGCCCCTGGCCTGGTGGTGGCTGAGGAGGGTGCCCTCCGCACCCCGTGGCACCGGACGCCCGCGTGATCCGTCCGCCGCGCCGTCACTAGCCGCCGCTGCGCCTCGAGGATCGCCCGCGCCTGGGCAGGGGGCCGTGCGCTTCGGTGCGCGCGCGGCGGTTGCCTCGGTGCTGGTGGTGGCAGCACTCTGGCTCCTCGCGCCCATGCTCCCGGGCTGCGGGCACCCCGTCCTTCCCGCCGGGCCGGCCGTGCGCATGCTCGATGTGGGGCAGGGGTCGGCCGTGGCGTTGCGGTCGGGAGGCGTGGTGGATGTACTGGTTGATGCCGGCCCGCCGGGCGAGCCCGCCCCGGTGGTGGCCGCGCTCGACCGCATGGGCGCTGCCGGCATCGGCGCGCTGGTGGTGAGCCACGGCGCCGATGACCACGCGGGGGGAGGCCTCGACCTCATCGACCGCGGCCGGGTGGGGCGCCTGGTGCTGCCGGCCGGCGATGCATCCGCCCCGCTCGTGCGGCAGTTGGCGCGCCGGGCGGGGGACGCCGGCGTGCCTGTGGAGTGGGCAGGGGCAGGGGTGGCCGTCCAGGCCGGTGGATGGGACGTGACGGTGATCGGCCCGGGCGACCGCGTGCCGCCATCCGCGGACGCCAACGAGCGGTGCCTGGTGCTGCGCGCCCGGGCGGATGGCATCACCGCGCTCCTCCCGGGCGATGCCGAGAGTCCGTCGCTGGCCGGGTTGCCACTGGCGCCCGTCGACGTGCTGCAGGTGCCCCACCATGGGTCGGATGATCCTGGCCTGCCGGGAGTGCTGGATCGCCTGCGCCCCGCGGTGGCGCTCGTATCTGCGGGGGAGGGCAACAGCTACGGGCATCCGCGGGCCGCCACCCTGCAGGCGCTGGGCCAGGCCGGCGCGCGGGTGCTGCGCACGGACCGTGACGGCGACATCGATGTGCGCGCGGGCAGCAGCAGCATCATCGTGGCCCCGGGGTAGCCTTGGTGCGTGTCCACGAAGGAGCCGCTCAAGCCCGTCTACTGGATCCACGGCGAGGACCGCGCCAAGGTGGACCTCGCGGCGCAACGGCTGGTAGCGCGCGTGGAGGCCGAGGGCGGGATGCCTGCCGAGAGGTTCGAGGCATCCGAGGTGCCGGCCACCGAGGTGCGGGCCGCGTGCGAGGCGATGTCGTTCGGCGGCACGCGGCTGGTGCTGGTGCGCCGGGCCGACGAGTGGAAGGCCGCCGACCTGGAGCCGCTCATCGAGTACCTCGACGATCCGGTTCCCTCCACGTGCCTGGCGCTGGTGGCCGACGGCACCCCCACGCCACGCATGCTCAAGGCCGTGGAGACCGCCGGCCAGGTGCTGGCCTACGGCCCCCCGCCCGACAAGCGCGGCAACGAGAAGGCGCGGGCCAAGTGGTTCCGCGACTTCATCCAGGGCGAGGTGAAGAGGCGCGGCAGCACCATCAGCGGTCCACTCGCCGACGAGGTGGCGCGGCGCGCCGGGCGCGCGGGAAGCGATGCCGGGCACCTGGCCAACGAGGCAGCCAAGCTCGCCGTGGCGGCCGGGGACGCCCCGGTGCAAAAGGAACACGTGGAGGCCCTCGTGGTGGTGGACCCCGAGGCGAAGGCCTACCTGCTGGGCGACCTCATCGTATCGGGCGACTCACGCGCGGCGCAGGACCTGCTCGCTGACCTCGCGGGGGGCAGCGACACCACCGACCCGGTGGTGATCCAGCGCACGCTGGCCCGCCACTTCCGGGGCATTGCGGTGGCCCAGGCCCCCGGCGCCACGCAGGACGACGTGGAGCGCATCACCGGGCTCAAGGGCTACCCGGCGCAGAAGGCAGTGGAGCAGGCCCGGCAGGTGGCCCCGGGCGCCGGCGAGTGGTGCGTGGCGCGCCTGGCCGATCTGGAACTCGACTTGCGCGTGTCGGCGCTCACCGATCTCGGCACCTCGCGCGGCGACGGCGAGCGCATGGTGCTCGAACTCGGAGTGCGCGACCTGATCGGAGCATGCCGAGGCACCTAACCCCGGTGTCAGGCACTTAACCGGCCCGCGCGCCGTGCGTGACGCACGGTTAAGTGCCTGACACCGGGGTCAGGCGCGTGGACCGGCGCTGGTGTCGCTCCTAGGCGGCGGACTTCGCCGCGAGGCGCGCCACGCGGGCCTTGCGACGGGCAGCGGTGTTCTTGTGCATCGCACCGCGGGCTGCCGCGCGGTCGATGGTCTTCATCATCTCGGCGGCCTGCTCGGGGGTGATGGCCTCACCCGACTCGGCGGCAGTGGAGAGGCGCTTCATGCCGCTGCGCACGGTGGAGCGGTAGCGGATGTTGGTGTCCCTTTGCTTGAGGGAACGACGGTTGCGCTTCTTCTGCTGCTTGATGTTGGCCACGCGGAAATCTCCGTTTTGCGGTAGGTCGGCCGGGTATCGTAGCAACGGATGACCGGGGCGACGCCGCGAGCGTGACGGACACAGGCACTGCTCAGCGCCGCCGGGGAACCGGCGGGCTCGGGCGGTCGACGGCGCTTTTCTCGTTCTGGACGGCGGTGAGCCGCGTCGCCGGGCTGGTGCGCGAGATCCTCGCCGCCGCCCTGTTCGGCACCGTCGGGGCCATCAACGCGTTCGTCATCGCGTTCCAGGTGCCCAACCTGCTCCGCAGCCTGGTGGCCGACTCGGCCATCTCGGCGGCGATGGTGCCCATCTACACCCAGTTGCAGGAGCAAGATCGCGACCGCGAGGCGAGGCGCCTGGTCGGCGCGCTTGCGAGCGTCATCACGCTGGGCCTCGGTGCCATCACGGTGGTGGCCATCATCAGCGCGCCGTGGCTCATGCCGCTGTTCGCCCCCGGGCTCGACCAGCAGCTGCAGGACCAGGTGGTGTGGCTCGCGCAGCTGATGTTCCCCATCGTGCCACTGCTCGGGCTCACGGGAATCGTGGCCGGGGTGCTGCAGGCCGAGGGACGGTTCACGCCCACGGCGTTCGTGCCGGTGCTGTGGAACGCGGTGATCATCGTGGCGCTGGGCGTGTTCGCGCCGTTCGCCCCCGAGGACAACCGCATCTGGATCTACGCGCTGGGAATCCTCGCCGGCACCCTTGCGCAGCTCCTCTACCTGCTGCCCAAGCTCAAGGGCCTCGGGCCCTTCCCGATCTCGCTGGGGCTCGGCAGCCGCCTGGTGCGGCGCGTGCTGGTGCTCATGCTGCCGGTCACCGTCGGGCTGGGGCTCATCAACATCAACGCGGTGGTGGACGGCATCTTCGCCACGCTGGTGAGCGACCAGGCCCCCCGTGCGATCGACGCCGCCTTCCGCTTGTACATCCTGCCGCAGGGGGTGTTCAGCGTGGCGATCTCCACGGTGCTGTTCCCCACCATCTCGCGCATGGCGGCCAATCGCGACTACCTCGGGCTGCGCGACGCCGTGGCGTCGGGCCTGCGGCAGATCTTCTTCCTGCTGCTGCCCGCCTCGGCGTTCCTCATGGTGCTGTCGGAGCCGGTGGTGCGGTTGGTGTACCAGCGCGGCGCGTTCGACGTGTATTCCACGCTCATCACGTCCGAGGCGCTGTTCTTCTTCACCATCGGCCTGGTGTTCAACGGCGCGAGCCTTCTGCTCATCCGCGCGTTCTTCAGCATGCAGCAGCCGTGGCTGCCCACCACCGTGGCCGGCGTCGGCGTGCTGGTGAACGCCGCGCTGAACGCGATCCTGTACATCCCGCTGGGGGTCGGCGGAATCCCGCTCTCGACGTCGATCACCAGCCTGGTCACCTTCCTGGCGCTCGCCTACTACCTGAGCACGCGCACCGGCAACCTCGACGGCCGGTTCATCGCCCAGGGGTTCGTGCAGGCACTGGTCGCCGCCATCGTGGCGGGCCTCCTCGGCTGGCTGGTGTGGCGCGTGCTCGATGACGCCTTCGGCACGTCGCTGCTCGCCCAGCTGGTGTCGGTGGGGATGGCCGCGGCCGCCACGCTGTTCGCCATCCTCGCGGCCGCCCGCGCCATGAACATGCCCGAGATGACGGCGATACTGAGGATGCTCAGCCGCCGTCGCGGACTGCGATAGGGTCGCCCCCGTGGACCAGTCGCACATCCGCAACTTCTCGATCATCGCCCACATCGACCACGGCAAGTCGACGCTGGCGGATCGCATCCTGCAGCTCACGGGCGCCATCAGCGACCGCGAGATGCGCGAGCAGGTGCTCGACTCCATGGACCTCGAGCGCGAGCGCGGCATCACCATCAAGGCTCAGGCCGTGCGGGTGCTCTACACGGCGGACGACGGCGAGACCTACCAGCTGAACCTCATCGACACGCCCGGCCACGTGGACTTCTCGTACGAGGTTTCGCGCAGCCTGGCCGCGTGCGAGGGCGCCCTGCTGGTGGTGGACGCCAGCCAGGGCATCGAGGCCCAGACACTGGCCAACGCCTACATGGCCATCGAGGGCGACCTCGAACTGGTGCCGGTGCTCAACAAGATCGATCTCCCTGCCGCCGACCCCGCGCTGCACGCCCGGGCGCTGGCCGACCTCATCGGTGACGACCCGGAGCACGTGCTGCGCATCTCGGCCAAGACCGGCCAGGGCGTGAGGGAGGTGCTCGAGGCCATCGTCACCCGGGTGCCCCCGCCAGCCGGCGCCCCCGCCGCGCCGCTTCGCGCCCTGGTATTCGACTCGGTATACGACCAGTACCGCGGCGTGGTGGCGTTCGTGCGCGTGATGGACGGCGAGCTCAAGGCCGGCCAGCAGGTGCGCGCCATGGCCACCGGCGCGGGCTTCGCGGCCGAGGAGGTGGGCGTGATGTCGCCCGCGATGAGCCCCGTGGGCCACCTGTCGGCGGGGGAGAGCGGGTACATCGTTACGGGCCTGAAGAGCCTCGTTGACCTGCGCGTGGGCGACACCCTCACGCTCGCGGCATCGGCCGCCTCAGAGGCGCTGCCGGGCTACCGCGAGGCGAAGCCCATGGTGTTCTGCGGGCTGTTCCCCGTCGACGCCGACGACTACCCCGGCCTTCGCGACGCCCTCGAGAAGCTCTCGCTCAACGACGCCTCGCTGGCGTGGGAGCCTGAGACCTCCCAGGCGCTGGGCTTCGGGTTCCGCTGCGGGTTCCTCGGACTGCTGCACATGGACATCATCCGTGAGCGTCTCGAGCGCGAGTACGACCTCGACCTCATCACCACCACGCCCAACGTGGAGTACGAGGTCACCACCACCTCGGGCCAGTTGCTCGAGGTGCGCTCGCCGGTCGACCTGCCGAGCCCCAACCACATCGAGCAGATCGAGGAGCCCTACGTGCGCTGCACCATGCTGGTGCCGCAGGACTTCGTGGGAGCGGTGATGGGCCTGTGCCAGGAGCGGCGGGGGAACTTCGTGACCATGACTCCCATCGAGAACCGCCAGCAGGTGGTGTACGACATGCCGCTGGCCGAGATCGTGCTCGACTTCTACGACCAGCTGAAGTCGCGCACGCGCGGGTACGCGTCGCTCGACTACGACCCCATCGGCTACCGCCAGAGCCCGCTCGTGAAGTTGGACATCCTGCTGGCCGGCGAGCCCGTGGACGCCCTCTCGATGATCGTGCACCGCGACAGCGCCTACGCCCGCGGCAAGGGGCTGGTGGAGAGGCTCAAGGAGACCATCCCGCGGCAGATGTTCGAGGTGCCGGTGCAGGCGGCGATCGGCGGCAAGATCATCGCCCGCGAGACCGTGAAGGCGAAGCGCAAGGACGTGCTGGCCAAGTGCTACGGCGGCGACATCAGCCGCAAGCGCAAGCTGCTCGAGAAGCAGAAGGAGGGCAAGAAGCGCATGAAGCACGTCGGCAGCGTCGAGGTGCCGCAGGAGGCCTTCCTGGCCGTGCTGCAGCTGGATGGGGCATCGGGGCAGTGACCGGCGGCGATCCCGCGGGGGTCGCGCACCTGTACGTGCACCTGCCCTTCTGCGCCTCGCGGTGCGGGTACTGCGCGTTCGTGGTGGAGGTGGGCCGCGATGACGCCCGCGAGGCCTACCTGCGGGCGGTGCTGGCCGAGCTGGCGCGCGAGCGCGATGTGCTCGGGCCGCTGCACACGGTGTACCTGGGCGGCGGCACGCCCACGCTGATGGGCGCCGACCGGCTGGCCGTGCTGCTGGGGGAGATGCGGCCCATGCTGGCCCCGGGCGCCGAGGTGACCGTGGAGGCCAACCCCGAGACCCTGGACGACCGCCAGGCGCATGCGCTGGTCGATGCCGGGGTGACCCGCGTGTCGCTGGGCGCGCAGTCGTCGCGACCGCACCTGCTCGAGGTGCTCGACCGCCGTGCGCGGCCGGGCGATGCCGAGCGCGCCGCGAGGGCCGTGCGCGACGCGGGAATCGCCCGGTTGTCCATGGACCTCATGCTGGCGGTGCCCGGGCAGTCGTCCGGCGACCTGGCCGCCGACCTCGACTGGGTCACATCCCAGGGCCCGGATCATGTGTCGTGGTACGAGCTGGAGTTCAAGGAGGGCAGCGCCATCGCGCGCGGGCCCCATGCGCCGCCCGATGACGACCTTGCCGCCGACCTGTACGAGCAGGCCGTGGAGGGGCTCGAGGCGGCCGGCTACCGGTGGTATGAGCTGGCCAACTTCGCGCGCCCCGGTGCCGAGTGCCGGCACAGCCTCGCCTACTGGCACGCCCGCGACTACCTGGGCATAGGCGTGGGCGCGGTGAGCACCGTCGGGGGAGAGCGCCGCCGAAACGCACCGGGCCTGGACCGCTACATCGCGGCGCTGGACGAGGGCGCGGAGCCCCCGCGCACCCGCGAGGTCGTGGACGCTGACACCCGCCGACGCGAGCGCTGGATGCTGGGCACGCGGCTGGACGAGCCGCTCGACATCGCGTGGGCCGGGCCGCCGGACAACCCCGATGCGCTGGGCGCGCTGCAGGCCCGCGGGCTGCTCGAACGCCGCGATGGCACCGTGGTGCTCACGCGCCGTGGCCGACTGCTTCAGAATGTCGTGGTGCAGCAGATCATGGACTTCGCATGAGCACCGCCGACGCCGACACCACCGCACCGCTCACCGCGCGGCAGGAGGACATCCTGCGGGCGGTGGTGCGCAGTCACATCGAGAGCGGCCAGCCCGTGGGCAGCAAGCACATCGCGGGCAGCGGCGGGCTCGACTGGGCGTCGTCGACCATCCGCAACGAGCTCCACCGGCTCGAGGAGATGGGCTACCTCGATCACCCGCACACCTCGGCCGGCCGGGTGCCCACAGAGGCGGGGTACCGCTACTACGTGGACGAGCTGCTGCCGCGCGAGCCACTGCCGTCCACCGGCACCGACCTGCAGCGCACGCTCGGCGCCGACGTGGCACACGTGGAGGTGGACCAGACGCTGCGCCGCCTGGCCGACGCCATATCGGAGGTCACCGACCTGCTGGGCGTGGTCACCGGTCCGCCCGTGGCGTCGGCCACCGTGCGCCACGTGGAGGTCTTGCTGCTGCAACCGCAGATCGTGACGGTGGTGGTCATCACCTCCACGGGGGATGTGACCAAGCGCCTGTTCGCCTTCGACCGCCCGGTGGATCCCGGCGTGGCCGACTGGGCCGCGGCGTTCCTCAACGAGCGCGTGCAGGGGCGGGCCGTGGGCTCTCGCAGCCTGGCGTCGCGCCTGGCCGACCCCTCGCTGGGGCCCACCGAGCGGGCGTTCCTCGAGGCCATCATGCCCGCGCTCACCGATATGCAGGAAGACCGCGCGATGTACATGTCGGGCCAGGCCCGCGTGCTCACCGACGCCCGCCGCGGGGAGATCACGGAGATCGATGGCCTCATGCGCGCGCTCGAGGAGCGCTACGCGCTGCTGGCGGTGCTGCGCGGCGCGCTCGACGGGTCGCGCACCTACCTGCGCATCGGGTCGGAGCTGCCCACCGATCTCTCGGGGGTGTCGATCGTCGCGGCCGGGTACGGTCCCCCGCGGGGCAACCTCGGGGCGGTGTCGCTCATCGGGCCGGTGCGCATGGACTACGCGCTGGCCATCGCCACCGTGCGCGAGGCGTCCCGGGCGCTGTCGGCGTACGTGGAGGACGTGTACGGGTGAGCGAGGACCCGCGGTTCGAGATCCTCGAGGTGTGGCGCAGGCCGCTGGGCGACGACGGCACGGCCGCCGTACGCGTGCTCGCGCGCGTGGAATCGGGCGCCTACGGGCCCGAGGAGTACGCGGTGGGCGTGAGCCTGGACCCCGACTCGGTGTTCGACCCCGTGTCGGAGGAGACCGACGTGTTCTCGGGCCTCACGTTCGCCGAGGCGCACTGGGTGGCGGCGGTGATCGCCAGCAATGAGCGCCGCGCCGAGGATGCCGAGGCCCTGCTGTTCGACCTGCGCGTGCCAGTCGACCTCGAGTGGCGCGACATCGACCTGTCGTCGGTGGTGGTGGAGCCGGGGGGCGTGAAGTCGACCCCCCTGGTGCCGTGGAATCCCATGGACGCCCCGGCGTCCACCCGCTGGGCAATCGCCACCTACACGCTCGACTGCGGCCACCAGGCGGTCGAGTTGCTGCGCCAGGACCCCGACTCGGCGCCGTTCTGGATCGAACAGGGCGCCGTGGACCACCTGGCCGCGCGCGACGCCCGCAGCCTGGCTCGCATGCTGCTCGAGGCGTCCACGCTCGAGGAGGCCCGGGTGCTGGTGGAGTCGGCGCAGGCCAACCTGGCCACGCATCCCGAGGAGCACCCCGGGAGGGACGATGCCGACCACACGTGACTACTACGAGGTGCTGGGCGTCTCGCGCGGCGCATCCGACCAGGAGATCAAGTCGGCCTTCCGGCGGCTGGCACGCGAGCTGCACCCCGATGTGAACCCGGGTGACCCCACCGCCGAGGAGCGCTTCAAGGAGGTCGCGGAGGCCTATGAGGTGCTTTCCGACGCCGACCAGCGCGCACGCTACGACCGCTTCGGCCACGCCGGCGTGCGCGGTGCCGGAGGCGGCGCGGGGGCGCAGGGCTTCGGATCGTTCCAGGATATCTTCGATGCCTTCTTCGGCGGCGCCGACATCTTCGGCGCGGGCGGCCCGGCGGCGGGCGAGGACGTGCTGGTGGCCACGCAGGTCACCTTCGTGGAGTCGGCGCTGGGGGTGGAGAAGGACGTGGTGGTGGAGCGGGTGGAGGAGTGCCAGGCGTGCGATGGGGTGGGTGCGGCGCCCGGCACCGAGGTGCACACGTGCGCCACCTGCGGTGGAGCGGGCCAGATGCGCCAGGCCGTGAGCACCCCCCTTGGGCAGATGGTGCGGCAGACCCCCTGCCCCTCGTGCCGCGGCACCGGGCGCGAGATCTCCACTCCGTGCGGCACCTGCGGCGGGCGCGGGCGGGTGCGCGCGCGATCCACCGTGAGCGTGCGCGTGCCGGCGGGAATCGCGACGGGGCAGCGCATCCGGCTGCAGGGGCGCGGTGGTGCGGGCGACCCCGGGGCGCCGGATGGCGACCTCTACGTGGAGGTGCGCGTGCTGCCCGACGACCGCTTCATCCGCGACGACCTCGACATCATCCACGAGGTCAGCGTCCCCGTGACCGCCGCGATGACCGGCACCACCGTCTCGGTTCCCACCATCGAGGGCGAGGAGCAGGTGGAGGTGCGCGCGGGAACGCAGCCCGGCGCGGAGATCCGCCTCAAGGGCAAGGGCTTCCCCGTGGTGCACGGCCGCCAGCACGGCGACCAGGTGGTGATCGTGGACGTGCGCGTGCCGCGCATCACGTCCGACGAGGGCCGCGAGGCCCTGCGTCCGCTCTCCGAGCACCTGGAGGAGCACGGGGACGATGGCGATGACGAGGGCTTCTTCGGCCGGCTCCGCCACGCCTTCCGCTGATCGCATCATCCGGCTCACGGCCGTGGTGGCCGCGGGCGACGCCGACCTGGCGGTGGCCGAGTGCCACGCGCTCACGGGGGTGGGATGCATGCAGGGCGATGCCCAGGGCGGCAGCGTGGCCATCGACATCTGGATGCCCGTCGCGCAGTGCCCGGGAGCCGACGCCCTGCGCACGCACCTGGCTGCCGCGGGCGTGGACGCCACGGTGTCGCAGGCCGACCAGGACGACTCCTGGCGCGACGCCCTGCGCGACTTCCACCAGCCGGTGGTGGCGGGGCGCGTGCGCGTGCGTCCGCCGTGGGTGGCGCCGGTGGCCGGAATGCACGATGTGGTGATCGACCCCGGCATGGCCTTCGGCACCGGCCAGCACCCCACCACGCGCACGGCGCTCGAGCTTCTGCAGCGCGAGCCCGTGCGGGGCGCCGTGCTCGATGCCGGGTGCGGGTCGGGAATCCTCGCCATCGCGGCGCGCAGGCTGGGCTTCGGGCCGGTGGCGGCGATCGACTTCGACCCCGACTCCGTGGCGGCGACGGCCCGTGCCGCCCGCGCCAACATGGTGGACGGCATCCACGTGCGCCGGGCGGTGATCGGGGAGGATCCCCTGCCGGTCGCCCCGGTGCTGCTGGCCAACATCACGCTCGAGGTGCTCACCGTGCTCGCGCAGCAGATCGCCGGGGCGCAGGGACCTGACGCCGGCGTGGAATCCGGCGCCGGGCGCAGCTCGCCGGGACGCACGGTGGAGCACGCGGTGTTGTCGGGGCTGCGCCAGCACGAGGTGGACGCCGCCGTGGCGGCGTTCGCTCCGCTGGGACTGACCGAGGCCGAGCGCATGCCCGAGGACGGCTGGGCGTCGGTGAGGCTGCGGGCGTGAGTCGCCCGGCCGCCCACAGGTTCCGCTATGTGGTGGGCACCGATCCCGTGGCGGGCGCCCCCGTGGTGCTGGGCGATGCCGATTCCCATCACCTGGCGCGCGTGGTGCGGCGCAGGGCCGGGGATGAGGTGGAGGTGATCGCGCCCTCTGGGCTGCTGTGGCCCTGCGTGGTGGACGACCCCGGGCCGCCTGCCGTGCTGCGGGTGTCGGGTGACCCGCGCACGGCGCCCACCGTGCCCCCGGTGCACCTGTGGGTGGGCCTGTGCGATGCCTCGCGCCTCGACTTGATCGCCGGGAAGGCGGCCGAGCTGGGCGCGCTCTCGCTGGGCGTGATGGCCACGGCGCGCGCCAAGCGGGTGCCCGATGCCCGGGCCTGGGGCAAGCGCGCCGAGCGCATGGCCCGCGTAGCCGAGGCGGCGGCCCGCCAGAGCGGCCGGGGCACGTGGCCCGCCCCGGGGCCGCTGGTACCGTTCGACCACGTGCTGAGCCAGATCGTTCCCGAGGAGGGGGTCATCCTCGACCCCCGCGTCACCGCGCCACTCGCGCAGGTGCTGGGTGCCCGCCCGCACGATGCCCCGGTGGCCCTGCTGGTGGGCCCGGACACGGGGTTCGCCGATGATGAGTTGCAGACCGCGGCCGATCGCGGCATCACATCGGCGGCCCTGGGCGACGGCATGCTGCGCACCGAGACGGCGGCCATCGCGGCGCTGGCGCTGGCCACCAGCGGGCGCGAGGGGAGGGGCTGATGGCCGACAACTGCCTGTTCTGCAGGATCGTCGCGGGGGAGATCCCCGCTCAGGTGCTGCGCCGCGAGAACGGCATGGTGGCGTTCAACGACATCAACCCGAAGACCCCCGTGCACGTGCTGGTCATCCCCGAGCGGCACGTCGACTCGCTCGCGGGGGTGGAGGGGCTCACCCCCGCGGAGCGATCGGACATGCTGGCGTTCATCGCCGCGGTGGCGCGTGAGCACGACCTCGAGCCCACGGGCTACCGGGTGACCACCAACCACGGCGACGACGCCCGGCAGAGCGTGCACCACCTGCACTGGCACGTGATGGGCGGATCCCGTATGTCGGACATGATGTGAGGCGCGCATGAGCGAGAGGGTCATCGAGGTGCCGGACCGCGTGGCCGTGGAGCTCGCGGGAGAGCACGACGCCGTGATCCGCGCGCTGGAGGACCGCCTGAAGCTCGACATCAGCCTGAGGGGCAACCGCCTGGTGCTCACGGGCGACGACCCCCGCGTGGACCGCGGCGTGGCCGTGGTGGACGAGCTGGCGCGCCTCGTCGACTCCGGGCGCACCATCGCACCCACGATGATCGAGGCCGTGGCGTCGGCCGTGGAGCAGGCCGGACGCCCCGACGCCCTGCTCGGCGACGTGGTGTGGCGCCACCGCCAGCGCAGCATCACGCCCACCACGGCGGGCCAGAAGGCCTACGTGGACGCCATCAGGACGAACACCATCACGTTCGGCATCGGCCCGGCAGGGACGGGCAAGACCTACCTCGCCGTGGCGCTCGCCGCCGCGGCGCTGTCGCGCCGAGAGGTAGGGCGCATCATCCTCACGCGGCCCGCGGTGGAGGCGGGGGAGAAGCTGGGGTTCCTGCCCGGTGACATCGCGGCGAAGGTCGACCCCTACCTGCGCCCGCTCTTCGACGCCATGCACGACATGCTCGATGCCGACCGCGCGCAGCAATACCTCGAGCGCGGGCAGATCGAGGTGGCGCCCCTGGCCTTCATGCGCGGCCGCACGCTCAACGACTCGTTCATCATCCTCGACGAGGCGCAGAACACCACGATCGAGCAGATGAAGATGTTCCTCACGCGCCTGGGCTTCGGATCGACCGTGGTGGTGACCGGCGACGTCACGCAGGTCGACCTGCCGCGTGATCGCCGGTCGGGCCTGGCCGACATCGAGCGCGTGCTCGGCGGAATCCCCGGCATCGGCGTGGTGCGCTTCACCAAGGACGACGTGGTGCGCCACAAGCTGGTGCAGCGCATCGTCGAGGCCTACCGCGTGCATGAGGAGGGCGACAACCCGTGGGGCGAGGAGACCTGATCGAGGTCGAGGCACGCCTCGGCGACGGCGCGCAGCGGGTTGACCTGGCGCCGCTCGTCGACCACGTGCGGTTCGCATGCGCGCAGGTGGGCATCGAGAGGGCCACGGTGGGCCTGGTGGTGATCTCGCCCGACGAGATGGCGGACATCAGCGGGGCGCACCGCGGCACGCCCGAGCCCACCGACGTGCTGTCGTTCCCGGTGGACGGCCCCGAGGCGCGCGACTGGCCGACCGAGGGACCGCCGCCCGAGCTCGGGGACATCCTCATCTGCCCCGAGGCGGCGCAGGAGCCCCTCACCACGCTGGCCGTGCACGGCCTACTGCACCTGGTGGGCTACGACCACGAGGTGGACGACGGCGAGATGCTGGCTCTGCAGGACGACATCGTGCACGCGGCCGGGTCGGCATGAGCACGCCCGACGACGACCGCCCTGCGCAGCGCCTGCTGCGCGAGCCGCGCCCCGGTGCGCTTCCCAAGCAGGGGTCGCTGCGCTCGTCGTTCACGTGGGCGTTCGAGGGCATCGTGTTCGTGCTGCGCACGCAGCGCAACATGCAGATCCACGTGGCCGCCGGGGTGCTGGTGCTCATCCTCGCCCTCGTGCTGGGGGTCAGTCGTTTCGAGCTGCTAGCGCTGGTGATCGTGGTGGCGCTCGTGCTGGTGGCCGAGATGTTCAACACGGCGCTCGAGGCCGCCATTGACGTGGTGGTCACCTCGTACCACCCCGTCGTGAAGGTCGCGAAGGACGTCGCGGCGGGTGCCGTGCTCATCGCCGCGCTCGCGGCCGTCGCGGTGGCGTACCTCATCCTCTACGGCCGGCTGTCGGAGCCGGGCCGCGACCTGCTGCAGGGCGTTCGGCAGGCCCCCACGCACGTGGCGGTGATCGTCATCGTGGTCGCCGTCATCGCCGTGGTGGCGCTCAAGGCGTATTCGGGCGCCGGCACGGCGCTTCGCGGGGGGTTCCCGTCGGGGCACGCGGCGGTGGCGTTCGCCGCGTGGATGGCCATCACGCTGATCGTGCTGCCCCTCACCCACGGGGCGCTGGTCTCCACCCTGGCGTTCCTCATCGCCCTCCTGGTCGCCCAGTCGCGCGTGGAGGCCGGATTCCACTCGGCGGCCGAGGTGGTTGCGGGCGCGCTGCTCGGCGCGGGGCTGACCCTGCTGCTGTTCCAGATCTGGGGCTGACGGATGGCGCCCGGCACGCTGCGGTCGGGCCTGTTGGCCCTGGCCGGCCGCCCCAACGTGGGCAAGTCGACGCTGGCCAATGCGCTTGCCGGGGCGCATGTGGCCGCGGTTTCCGCCCGGCCGCAGACCACGCGCCGCCGCGTGCTGGCCGTGGCGCGCGGGGACGGCTGGCAGGCGGTGCTGCTTGACCTGCCGGGGTTCCAGCGCCCCGCCGACCGGCTGACCGAGCGAATGCAGGACACCGTCGACCGCACCGTGGCCGACACCGATGCCGTGCTGTTCGTGCTGAATGCCGCGGAGGAGGTGGGCAGGGGCGATCGCTTCATCGCCGACCGCCTGGCGTCCACCGACCTCCCCGTGGTCGTGGTGGTGAACCAGGTGGACCGCGTCGACCGCGACCGGGTGGCGCAGGTGATCGCGCAGGCCGCGGACCTGGTGCCCACGTTCCGCGCCATCCACCCGGTGAGCGCGCTCACGGGGGAGGGCCTCGCGGCGCTGCGCGAGGAATTCCCCGCGCTGCTGCCGGAGGGCCCTCCGTACTTCCCCGACGGGGTGAGCACCGACCAGACCGACGACGAGATGGCCGCCGAGATGATCCGCGAGGCGGCCATCCAGCGACTTCGCGATGAGGTGCCGCACGCGCTCGCCGTGCAGGTGGAGGAGATCACACCCGCCCGCAGCGGCCGGCGCGTGGAGGCCTGGATCTTCGTCGAGACCGAGAGCCAGAAAGGCATCGTGGTGGGGAAGGGCGGCGGCATGATCCGCGACATCGGCACGCAGGCACGCGAGGTGCTCTCGCGCGCATGGGGAGAGCCCGTGCACCTCGACCTGCAGGTGAAGGTGAGGCCCAGGTGGCGTCGCGACGACGCCATGCTCGACCGCCTGGGGCTGTAGGGGCCGCGCCCGCCGGGCACCGACCGTGCCCGCCTATACTTCCGCGCCATGCCGAACGCCCCAGCAGAGCGCCCGTCGTGAGGGCCCGTGAGCTCGCCAAGAGCTGCGATTTCACGCTGCTTCGCGCTGGCGTGACCGCCGACGACCTGGCGGCGCACTGCGCCGCCGCGGCGCGGCTGCACATGGCATCGGTGGTCGTGCCGCCCGCCATGGTGCGATGGGCCGCCGACACGCTGAGGGGCGGCGACGTGAAGGTGGGCACGGTGGTGAGCTACCCGTTCGGCACCGATGACACCGTCGCGAAGGCCGCCGTCACGCGGGCTGCCATCGCCGCGGGCGCCCGCGAGCTGGACGTGGTGATGAACGTGTCGGCCCTGCTGTCGGGGCGGCCGGGGGTGGCGCGCGCCGACCTGGGCGCGGTGGTGGATGCCGCCCGCGATGCCACGAGCGCGCACGTGATGGTGCGCGCTGTCGTGGAGGCCCCGCTGCTGGGCGAGCACCTGCTTCGCCGCGCATGCCAGGTGGCGTCCATCGCGGGGGCCGACTTCGTGGTGACCGCCACGGGGCTGTCCGGCCCGGCGCGCACGCAGGACGTCGAGGTGATGCGCAACTGCCTGGCGGCCGACATCGGCGTGGTGGCGGCGGGCGGGGTCACGAGCATTGACGCCGCCGTCATGCTGCTCGATGCCGGAGCCCAGCGCGTGGCCACGGCCGGCGCGGCCGACATGGTGGCTTCGCTCATGGGCGTGGCGGCGTGAGCGCGGCCGCCGACGGGCAGGATGACGAGGCGCCGCTGCGCGTGCGCTTCGGCGAGGACGGGCTGGTGCCGGCCATCGTGCAGGACGCCGGGACAGGCCGCGTGCTCACGCTGGCGTGGATGAACGCCGAATCGCTGGCGAAGACCCTGGAGACCGGCGAGACATGGTTCTGGAGCAGGTCGCGCGATGAGCTCTGGCACAAGGGCGCGACCAGCGGCAACACGCAGGAGGTCGCGGGCATCGCCACCGACTGCGACCGGGACGCCATCGTGGTGTCGGTGGTGCCCGCGGGGCCGGCGTGCCACACCGGCGAGACCTCCTGCTTCCACGACCCCCTGCAGGGCGACGTTGGGGCCGACAACGCGCCGTTCGCGATGCTGCCGGACCTCGCGGCCATCGTCACTGCGCGTGCCGCCGACGCCGACCCGGCGTCGTCGTACACGGCGTCGCTGCTGGCCAAGGGCATCGATACCGTGTGCAAGAAGGTGGGCGAGGAGGCCACCGAGGTGGCCATCGCCGCCAAGGGCGGGGAGCACGACGAGCTGGTGTACGAGAGCGCCGACCTGCTGTACCACCTGGTGGTGCTGTGGGAGTCGCAGGGCGTGAGCGTGGCCGAGGTGGCCGAGGAGCTGGCGTCGCGGAGGCGGGCGGCGGGGTGACCACCCTGCGCATCGACGTGCCCGCGCGCGCGGCCGGCGATGATCTGCCCGTCACGCCCGCGCTTGACGGCGTGCTCGCCGCGGCCGGCACCTACCGCCAGGTGCCCTTGGCCCACACCTACCTCGACGACTGCGAGACCCCCGTGAGCGCCATGCTCAAGCTGCGCGACGGCGGTCCATGCTTCCTGCTCGAGAGCGCCGAGCAAGGCCAGCGGCTCGGCCGGTACTCGATGATCGGCATCGACCCGCAGGCGGTCGTCCGCGCCGAGGGCGGGTGCATCACCCTGCGCCGCCCCGACGGATCCGAGGAGCAGCTTGACGCCGACGACCCCTTCGGGGTGATGCAGTCGCTGGTGGATGAGGTGGCCATGGCGCCCCCGGCCGAGCCGCTGGCGTTCTGGGGCGGCGCCGTGGGCTTCTTCGGCTACGACCTGGTGCGCGCGGTGGAGCACCTCCCCGACGTGCCCGATGACGACCTCGGCATACCCGACATGGTGATGATGCTCACCGGGCCCGTGGTGCTGTTCGACCACCTGCGGCGCTCGACCACCATCATCGTGCCGTGCCCGGTGGATGAGGGCGTGGACCCCTCGGTGGCCTACGCCGCGGCCGTGGAGGCCATCCGGTCGATCAAGCAGCGCCTTCAGGGCCCGGTGCCGCACCCGGCGCCGCACGGCCCGGTGCAGGTGGGGCCGGTGGAGAGCAACATCGGGCATGATCGTTTTTGCGACGCGGTGCAGGCGGTGCGCGAGTACGTGTTCGCGGGTGACGCCTTCCAGGTGGTGCCCTCGCAGCGGTTCTCGGCCACCGTGGGCCTGGAGCCCTTCGCGGTGTACCGGGGCCTTCGCACCGTGAATCCCTCCCCGTACATGTTCTTCATCGACTGCGGCGACGTGCAACTGGCGGGATCCTCACCCGAGATGCTGGTGAAGGTGACCGAGGGCGTGGTGGAGACCCGTCCCATCGCCGGCACGCGCCAGCGCGGCGCCGACCGCGCCGAGGACCTCGCGCTGGCCGAGGAGTTGCTCGGCGACCCCAAGGAGCGCGCCGAGCACGTGATGCTGGTGGACCTGGGGCGCAACGACGTGGGCCGCGTGTGCGCCCCGGGGTCGGTGCGCGTGAAGGACCTCATGGTCGTGGAGTACTACAGCCACGTCATGCACATCGAGAGCAGCGTGGTGGGGCAGCTGGCCGACGGCCGGCGCGCCGTGGATGCGCTGCGGTCCACGTTCCCCGCGGGCACGCTCTCGGGCGCCCCCAAGGTGCGGGCGATGGAGATCATCGACGAGCTCGAGCCCACCAAGCGCGGCCCGTACGGCGGCGCGGTGGGCTACATCGGCTTCGACGGCAACCTCGACACCTGCATCACCATCCGCACGATCGTGTGCCGTGACGGCCGCTGCCACGTGCAGGCCGGCGCGGGCGTGGTGGCCGATTCCAACCCGGAGTCGGAGTTCGAGGAGACCCAGCGCAAGGCGGCGGGGATGTTCCGCGCCATCGAGGTGGCGGCGCAGCAGGAGGACTGGTGACCGTGGCCGCGCAGCCGCACGTGGTGATCGTCGACAACTACGACTCGTTCACCTACAACCTCTTCCAGTATCTGGCCGAGCTCGGCGCCAAGGTGGATGTCTTCCGCCACGACCGCATCACGGTGGAGGGCATCCGCGACCTCGCCCCCACTCACCTGGTCATCTCGCCGGGGCCCAAGACCCCGGACGAGGCCGGGATCTCGCTCGAGGCCATTCGCGAACTGGCCGGCGAGATGCCCATCCTCGGCGTGTGCCTGGGGCACCAGGCCATCGGCCAGGCGTTCGGGGGCACGGTGGTGCGCGGCAGCGAGCCCGTGCATGGCAAGACCAGCGAGATCGCCCATGATGGCCGCACGGTATTCGCCGGCCTCGCCGACCCCATGACTGCCACCCGCTACCACTCGTTGGTGGTGCAGCGCGAGGGCCTGCCCGACGTGCTCGAGGTGTCGGCGTGGTGCGACGGCGACGTCATCATGGGGCTGCGCCATCGCGACCTTCCAGTGGAGGGCGTGCAGTTCCATCCGGAGTCGATCCTCTCGGGCGAGGGCAAGTCGCTGCTCGGGAACTTCCTGGGCATGGCCGCGTGACGCCCGACCCGGTGCTGACCGAGTGCCTCGGGCGCCTGGTGGCGGGCGACGACCTCTCGCGTGACCTCGTGGAGCGCGCCGTGGGCGTGATCATGGACGGCCAGGCCAGCGAGGTGCAGGTAGCGGCGTTCCTCACGGCGCTCCGCGCCAAGGGCGTCACGGCCACCGAGCTCTCGGGCCTGGCGCAGGCGGTGCGTCAGCGCGCGGAGCACGTGCACGTGGACGAGACCCACCTGCTGGTGGACACCTGCGGGACCGGCGGCGGCCCGTCTACCGTGAACATCTCCACCGGCGCGGCCTTCATCGCCGCGGGGGCGGGCGTCAAGGTTGCCAAGCACGGCAACCGGGCGGTCACCTCTGGCTGCGGCAGCGCCGACGTGCTCGAGGCGCTGGGCGCGCGGGTCGACCTTGCGCCCGATGCGATCGGGCAGTGCATCGACGAGGTGGGGGTGGGGTTCATGTTCGCCCCGTCGCACCACCCGGCATTCCGCCACGTGGGTAACGTGCGCCGCGAGCTGGGGATCCGCACGGCGTTCAATATCATCGGGCCGCTTGCCAACCCCGCGGGCGCCACGCACCAGGTGATCGGCGTCTTCGACCCGGGCTACCTCGACACCGTGGCCGAGGCCCTCTCGATGCTGGGGTCGCGCCGCGCGCTGGTGGTGGCCGGCCGCGACGGCCTCGACGAGATCAGCACGGTGGCCGTGACCGACGCCGTGCTGTGGGACCACGACGGCTTCCGCAGCCTGCAGATCGACCCGCGTGGCCTGGGGGTCGACGCCCCCGCCGGCGGCGCGCTGGACGGCGGCGACCCCGCTGCCAACGCCGCCGCGCTGCGCAGGGCGATCGGCGGCGATCCCGGCGCGGTGCGGGACATCCTCGTGCTCAACGCCGGCGCGGCCGTGTGGATGGCGGGCCTCGCGCACTCGCTGGAGAAGGGCATGGGGATGGCAGAGGACGCCGTCACCTCAGGCGCCGCGCTCGACGTGCTCGACCGCTTCGCCGCCCTCACCAACGCACTGGCGCCGGCCGGGGAGGCCGCCACGTGAGCAGCTTCCTCGAGGAGGTCGTGGAGCGCACGCGGGCCGAGGTGGCCGCGCGGCGCGAGCTGGTGCCGCTGGGGGCCCTGCAGGATCGCCTCGCGCCCCCGCCGCGCAGCCGCCCGTTCTCGGAGCGGCTCGTGCAGGAGGGCATCTCGCTCATCGCCGAGATGAAGCGCGCCAGCCCGTCGAAGGGGCCCATCCGTCCCGACGCCACCGTCACCGACATCGTGCGCGCGTATGAGTCGTCCGGGGCATCGGCCTGCTCGGTGCTCACCGAGCCGCACTGGTTCGGTGGATCCCTCGACGATCTGGTGGAGGCCCGTGCGGCGTGCGAGTTGCCCCTGCTGCGCAAGGACTTCATCGTCGATCCCTACCAGCTGGCTGAGGCGCGCCTGGCGGGGGCCGACGCCGTACTGCTCATCGTCGCGGCGCTCGACCCCGCCGAGCTGACGTCGCTGCAGGACCAGGCCGATGAGATCGGGCTCGACTGCTTGGTAGAGGTACACGATGAGGACGAGATGGAAACAGCGCTCGAATGCGGCGCGGAGATCATCGGCGTGAACAACCGCAACCTCCAGACACTCGACGTGGACCCCGAGACCGCCCTGCGGCTGCTGGCGGACGCCCCCGCGGGCACGATCGTGGTCGCCGAGTCGGGCATCACCTCGAACGCCGACGTGCAGCGCCTGGAGGATGCCGGCGTGGACGCCATCCTCGTGGGCGAGGCCCTCATGCGCGAGGACGACCCGGCCGCTGCCGTGCACGCCCTGCTCGGCACGAGGTCCGATACGTGATCCGCGGCGCCGGACTGGCGATCCCGGCTCTCCTCATCGCCTTCGCCCCCGTCGCCCTCGGCGCGGCGGCGCCGGGCACGGTGGAGGTGCGCGACGAGAACGGCGCGGTGGTGGGCACGCCGTTTACCGGCACCGACGCGGTGCAGGATGCCGTGGCCTCGGTGCTCACCACGCGCGCACCGGAGTCGCGCCCGTGGAGCGTGGTGGCGGGTGCGGGCACCTACGGCGACTTCGCAGTGAAGTCGCCGAACCTCGCGATCGGTCCCGAGGCGGGCGCCGCCGTGGTGATCAGCGGCGTGGGCGTGCGTGACGACACCGGCGGCGGATGCGTGGACATCTCGCGCGGCGCGGTATCGGTGACCGGCTTCACGTGCACGGCGCCCTCACGCACCGGCGTGAACGTGGCGCTGCGCACCAGCGAGGGCGGGGTGTCGCTCGCCTCGCTCACCATCGAGCGCCCGGGTGTGGATGGCATCAGCGTCACCGGAGGGAAGGGCCTCAGCATCACCTCGCCGGTCATCACCTCGCCCGTCCGCGACGGCATCCGCCTCACCATGCTCGCCAGCCGCCAGCCGGTGACGCTCACCGGAGGCTCGGTCACCGGCGCGGGCCGCGATGGCCTGCGGCTGGCCGACGACGTCCGCGCGCTCACCGCGAGCGGAGTCACCATCACGGGCGCGAAGGGCTACGGCATCGCCAGCAACGACGCCGGCAACAGCGACGTGTCGTTCACCGGCATGACCGTCACGGGCAGCGGCAAGGATGGCGTGCTGCTCTCGGGCGGCACGCTGCGCGCCACGCTGGCCTCATCCACGGTGACGGGCAGCACCGGCGCCGGCGTGCGGCTGGGAGATGCCTCGGGCCTGCGGATCACCGACATCCCCGTTGACGGGTCGAATGCCGACGGCGACCTCATCTTCGACTCCGACATCCGCACGGGCGGAACCTACGAGGGCCTCAGGGCCCCTGATGGCACGTTCTCGCTCGGGTCCGAGCCCAACGCGGTGCGTATCTCGGGGGTCTCCCCGGCACGCGCGGCCGTGGCGTCCGGCGGCCCGGCCCGCTACTCGCGCGCGGGCGCTGCGCTGCTGGTGGGGGCCACCACGCGGGTGAACACCCGCCGCGTGGTGCTGAGGTACCCGGGCGGGCGCTCGGTGTATCGCAAGTCGGGGGCGTCGTGGACCGCCCTTCCCGGCAGCAGGCGCGTGCGGGGGCAGCTCCAGGTGGCGCTGGGCACGTCGCTGCTCGGCACGGCCAGCACCGCGTATGCCCCCTTCGGCTGATCCCGACGAGGCCGGGGGCGACCGCCGCCGGCTGATCGGGCTCATCATCGGCGCCGTCGTGGCGGCGCTCATCATCGTGCTGCTGGTGGTGGGGCTGATGAACCGCGGCACGCCCACCACCATCGACGACGCGCTCGAGACCGGGTCGCGCCCGCCCGCGCCCGCGCTCACCCTGCCCGTGCTGGTGTCGGGGCCGGGCCTCCCGCCCGTGGGCAAGAATGCCTCGCTGTCCGATCTGAAGGGCAAGGCGGTGGTGCTGAACCTATGGGCCTCATGGTGCGACCCTTGCAAGGAGGAGTCGCCGGTGCTCGAACAGCTGTGGAAGGCCAACCGCGACCGGGGCGTGGTGGTGCTGGGCGTGGACATCCAAGATCTGTCGTCGGACGCCCTGGCGTTCATCCGTGAGCACGGGCTCACCTATCCGTCGCTCCGCGATGGCACGGATGACGCCAAGAGCGCCCTGGAGGCCACGGGCGTGCCAGAGACCTACATCATCGACCGGAAGGGGCGCATCGCGCTGCATGTGGCCGGTCCGGTGAGCAGCGCCGCGCAGCTGCAGGGCCCCATCGACCAGGTGCTGGCAGAGAAGTGATGGCACGCCGCCTCACCGCCGCGCTCGCGGTGCTGCTGGCCGCGCTGGCCATGGCGGTGCCGGCCCTGTCGCTCACCGTCAACGAGGTGGCGCGCGAGGTGCGCTGCCCCACGTGCAATACCCCGCTCGATGTGTCGAACTCACCCGCGTCCGACCGCATGAAGATCTTCATCGCCGACCGCATCGCCAAGGGCGACGACAAGCAGGAGATCATCGACGCGCTGGTGGTGGAGTTCGGGCGTGGGGTGCTGGCCACCCCGCCGAAGTCGGGATTCGACCTGGTGGCGTGGATCGTTCCCATCGTGCTGGTGGTGGGGGGCCTCGCGGCCATCCCGTTCGTCACGCGGGCATGGGCGCGGCGGCGCAGCGCGGAGTCGGCCCCCGAGATCACCCCCGAGGACGCCGCGCGCCTGGACGAGGAGCTCCGCCGCCGCGACGCGTGACCCGCGCATGCAGCGCACGCCGGGCGCTGCGGCATGATTCATGCGTGGCCGACGGCGTGGACAGGGTGAGGGTGGGAACCGCCTCGTGGACCGACCCCGAGTTCATCAAGGCGGGGTGGTACCCGGATGACGTGAAGAACGACGCCGAGGGCCGGCTGCGCTATTACGCCGGGCACTTCCCGATGGTGGAGGTGAACGCCACTTTCTACGCGATCCCGCGCCGGGGCACGGTGGAGGCCTGGGCGGACCGCACGCCCGACGGCTTCCGGTTCCATGTGAAGGCGCATCAGGTGATCTCCGGGCACGCGAGCGACCCCGCCCGCCTGCCGGAGCCCCTCCGCGAGCTGCCCTACGAGGCCGACCGGCGAGGGCGCATCCGCAAGCCGTCACGCGAGCTTCGCGACGCTGTGATCGACGCCCTCGTGGAAACCGTGGCGCCGCTCGGCGACAAGCTGGGATCGATCCTGCTGCAGATGCCGCCCCACGTGGTCGCCGGCCCCGACGCCCGGGCCGAGATCGGCCGCATCATCGAGCGCATCCAGCCGCTGCGAACCTCCGTGGAGTTCCGCAACGTGTCGTGGGTGGCGCCGGGCGAGCGCGAGGCCAGCGTGCACATGCTCGCCGAGCGCGATGCGGCCTGGGTGTGCGTGGACGCCCCGCGCGTGGACGCCGACAGCGCCATGCCCCCGGTGGCGGAGGTCACCTGTCCGGATCTCGCGTACGTGCGCCTGCATGGGCGCAACGCCGCCACATGGCAGGGCAGCCGCACCGTGGCCGAGCGCTTCGACTGGCAGTACTCCGATGAGGAGCTCGGAGAGTGGATCGGCCCGGTCATCGACATGGCCGAGCGCGCGCAGGAGGTGGCGGTGGTGTTCAACAACAACCACGGTGACTTCGCGCTGAGGAGCGCCGCGCGGTTTGGTGAGTTGCTGCGCGACCGCAGGGATTCCGCATGAGTCGCGCTGGTGGCGCGGCACGCACGCACGCCGTGGTGACGACGCTCTGCGCGCTCGGAGCACTCGGCACGCTCGCGGGCGGGGCCTCGGCGTCGCCGCTCGAGCGCGCGCTTGACTACCTGTCGGCCCGGCAGGATCCCGCCACCGGGGCCGTGGGCCCCGAGGTCGGCCGCGCGGCCGATACCGCTTGGACGGCCATGGCCGCGGCAGGCGCGGCGGAGTCGCCCGTGGCGTGGACGCGCGGCACGGGCACCTTGGCATCGGCCGTGGGGGCACTGCCCATGGACGCCACGAGCGACCTGCTGCGCGTCGCGGTAGCGCGCAGGGCGGCGGGGCTCGTGGATGCCGACCTGGCCGCCCGGGTGGGGGCGCAGCAGTCGGCCGACGGGTCGTTCCCGGGCGGCCCCATCGCCACCGCATGGGGGATCTTGGCCGTCAGGGCCGTGGGCCGGAATGCGGGGGACCCGGCGCTGACGGCTGCCGTGGCCGCGCTGGCGGCGCAGCGCGCGCCCGACGGGGGGTGGGCCGCCACTCCGGGCGCGGCGGCGTCCGATGCGGTGGCCACGGCAACGGCGATACAGGCGCTTCGCGCCGCCCGCATGCCGGTGGGCGACCCGGTGCTGGCGAGCGCGCGCGCCCGCCTGCTGGCACTGCGCGACCCCGACGGCACCTTCGGGCGCGCGCCCGTGCCCACGGCGTGGGCGATCATGGCCATCCGGTCGCTGGGCGAGCGCCCGGGCGCGGGCCCGTGGGCCAGAGGCGGCAGCCCCGTGGCGGCGCTGCAGCGGTTCCAGCAGGACGACGGCGGGGTGCGGGCCACCCCGTCCAGCGGTGCGTCGGTGTTCGCCACGGCAGTGGCGGCGCTGGCATTCTCGCGGGGCCTTTTGCCGGTGTCGCCCGGCACGGCGCGCACGCCCGATCGCGCACCGCGCGTGGTGCGCCGCAGCCCTGCCAGCGGTGATGTGGTGCGCGGCGTGCTGTCGGTGCGCTACGAGGACGAGCGCGGGGGCACGGGCATCGACCCCTCGCGCACGACCATCATGGTGAACGGCGCCGACATCACGCGCACGACGCGCGTCACGCCCTTCACGCTGCAGGTGCGCCAGTCGGCGCTGCCCTTGGGCACGCTCTCCGTGAGCGTGCTGGTGCGCGACCGCGCGGGCCACGCGACGCGGTCGGAGTGGAGCGTGGTGGGAAGCGGCTAGAATAGGGTCGTTGAGCACGACAGCGGAGGACGCTTGATGATCACGCTCACACCCGTCGCCGGGGACAAGCTCAAGGAACTCATCGCGAACGAGGCCGAGCCGGGCTCGGGCCTTCGCGTGAAGGTCGTGCCGGGGGGCTGCTCGGGGTTCGAGTACGCGATGACCTTCGACAAGCCCGGTGACGGCGACGAGGTCGTGGAGCAGCACGGCGTGCGCGTGATCATCGACCGCATGAGCGTGCCGTACCTCCTCGGGTCGGAGTTCGACTACGAAGAGGGCTTCCAGGGCGCGGGCTTCCGCATCAACAACCCCAACTCAACGGGGTCGTGCGGATGCGGCAAGTCATTCACCGCCTGACGGGGTGAGCACGCCCGTCATCGCCGGGGCGGTCCGGACGCCCATCGGCGCATTGATGGGCGCGCTCTCGTCGGTGCCGGCCACCGAGCTCGGGGCCATTGCCATTCGCGAGGCGCTGGCCCGCGCGGGCGTGCCGGCCGATCAGGTGGACGACGTGCTGATGGGGTGCATCCTGCAGGCGGGGCTGGGGCAGGGGCCGGCGCGCCAGAGCGCGATCGCCGCGGGAATCCCCGACAGCGTGCCCGCCACCACCATCAACCAGTTGTGCGGGTCGGGGCTGCGCGCCGTGGGCATGGCGGCGCAGGAGATCCGTGCCGGCGACGCCGAGGTGGTGGTGGCCGGCGGCATGGAGAGCATGAGCCGCGCGCCGCACGTGGTCCACGTGCGCGAGGGCCAGCGACTCGGAGACCTGGCGCTGCGCGACACCCTCATGGCCGATGGCCTGTGGTGTGCGCTCACCGACCAGCACATGGGCGCAACGGCCGAGGTGGTGGCCGAGCGCTTCGGCGTGGGCCGCGAGGACCAGGACGCCTTCGCAGCCGAGAGCCAGCGCCTCGCGGCGCTGGCGATAGAGCGCGATCACTTCCGCGCCCAGGTGGTGCCCGTGCCCGTTGCGCAGCGCCGGGGCGACCCGGTGCTGGTGGAGCATGATGAGCATCCGCGCCCGGGAACCACGGCGGATGATCTCGCGGGCCTTCGGCCGGCATTCCGCGAGGGCGGCACGGTCACCGCCGGGAATGCGTCGGGCATCAACGACGGGGCCGCCGCCATGGTGGTGCTCGCCGAGGACAGGGCCGCGGCGCTGGGCGTGCAGCCCATGGCGCGCATCCTCGGGTATGCCTGGACGGGCATCGCGCCCGAGATGATGGGCTTTGCGCCCGTAGAGGCCGTGAGGAAGGCCCTTGATCGCGCGGGCATCGGAATTGACCGCGTGGAGCTGTTCGAGGTGAATGAGGCCTTCGCCGCGCAGGCCGTGGCGGTGCAGCGCGAGCTCGGCATCCGACGTGAGATCCTCAACGTCAACGGCGGCGCCATCGCGCTGGGGCACCCCGTGGGAGCGTCCGGTGCGCGAATCCTCGTGACGCTGCTGCACGAGATGGCGCACCGCGAGGCGCGCATTGGCGTGGCCGCCCTATGCGTGGGTGGAGGGCAGGGCGTGGCGATGATCGTGGAGTCGCTCGCCTGACGATGGCGCGGCCGCTGCGCCACGCCGAGCCGTGGGCGCCCCTGTACCGGGCGGGGCATGCAGCGGTCACCGCCTGGGCACGGGCGCTGAACGGGTTCGAGGTGGCAGGGCGGGGGAATGTCCCCGATGCCAGGGGTTGCCTGGTGGTGTGCAACCACCTGGCCGATCCGGACGGCATGTACGTGGGGGCGGCGCTGCCCCCGCCGCCCCGCACGGTGCAGCACCTGGTGACCGCGCGGCATCACGAATCGTCATCGCTGGTGCGCGAGCTGCTGCTGCGCCTTGGCCTTGAGCCGGTGCGTACCGACGGCACCGAGATCTCCGCGCTCAGGCACGCGCGCCGGGCGATGCAGCAGGGCGGAATCGTGGTGATCTACCCCGAGGGGGTTCCGGGCTACTCGGCGCGTGTTCAGCCATTCGCGCCGGGCGCGGCATGGCTGGCGCTCACGCCGGGTATTGATGTGCTGCCGACCGCCATCTGGGGAAGCCACCGCGTGATGCGCGCCGGACTCCCCGTGGGGCACGGGCCTGTGCGCGTGGCCTTCGGGCGGGCGTTGGCCATGGACGACCTCACCGGCTCGCGATCCCAGCGCGTGCAGGCGGCGGCCGCGCGCGTGCGTAGCGGGGTGCAGCGGCTGGTGTCCGGGTTGGCGAGCGGGCCGGGCTGATGCCCGTCTCAGCGAGCGACGCGCGTCACCGCCGCCCCTGCGCGAAGTTCTGGGCGGCCGGGACGGCACCCCGCACGCGGGCGTCGTCGGGCTCTTCGAGGGGGATGGGGTCGCGGGCCGGAAGCCGCGCGGCCTCGATGTGGCGGGCCAGCACGTTCACCACGCGGTCGCGGCGCTCGAGGCGCCCCGTGATGATGAGCAGGGGGTCGGCGCGCACCAGCGCGCGGTGCTGCTCGTAGAGGTCGGGGCGCACGATCACGTTCACGGGGCCGGTCTCGTCCTCGAGCAGCAGGAACACGATGCCCCCGGCGGTGGCGGGGCGCTGGCGGGCCACCACCATTCCGGCCACGGTCACCTCGCGGCCGTGCCGGGCCTCGCGCAGGGCCTGGGCGGTGAGGGTTCCCGTGGGCAGGGCCGGCCGCACGAGGGTCATCAGGTGCCACCCGGTGGATACCCCCGTGGCCTCGTACTCGGCGATGACCCGATCGATGCGGTCGGGCTCGGGCAGCGCCGGGGCCATGGCCGGGTCGATGGGCAGGGGCATCTGCTCCCCCGCGCCGCCGGCCACCCGCCGCGGGCGGGCGAGGGTGCCGGCCTGCCACAGCAGCTCGCGCTCGGGAACCCCGAAGGCGTCCAGCGCGCCGGCGCGCGCGAGCCACGCCACCTGCTCGGGGCGAAGGCCGGTGCGCGCCACCAGGTCGGCCGCGCCCGTGAAGTGCCCGTGGACGTCGCGCTCGGCCACCAGGCGCGCCGCGCCGCCGTCCCCCAGCCCGCGCACCATGCCGAGCCCCAGTCGCACCCGGCCGGCGTCGACCGTGCACTGCACGCCTGACAGCCGGATGCACGCGCGCAGGGTGCGCACGCCGCGCCTCCCGGCGTCCCTCACCAGGCTGGCCGGGGGGTAGAAGCCCATGGGCTGGGCGTTGATGAGCGCGGCCAGGAACTCCGCGGGGTGGTGCCTCCTCAGCCACGCGCTCTGGTAGGCCAGCACGGCGAACGCGGCCGAGTGCGCCTTGGGGAAGCCGAAGTTGGAGAACCCGATGAGCTTGGTGAACACCGTGCGGGTGACCTCGTCGGGCACGCCTCGCTCGCGCGCCCCGGCGAGGAAGCGCTGCCACATGCGCAGCATGGCGTCGCGGCTGCGCTTGCGGCTCATGGCCCGGCGCAGGTCCTCGGCCTCGCCGGCGCTGAATCCCGCCAGCGCCATCGACACCTCGAGCACCTGCTCCTGGAACACCACCACGCCCAGGGTTTCCTCGAGCGCGGGCTCCAGCAGGGGGTGGTCGTATGGCGGCCGGAACGCCGGGTCGTGGCGCCGCGCGCGGCGATGGCGCACGTAGGGGTGCACGGCGCCGCCGCTCACCGGGCCCGGGCGGATCAGCGCCACCTGCACCGTGAGGTCGTCGAGGTTCTCGGGCCGGGTCTGCAGCAGGCTCTGCATCTGCGCGCGGCTCTCGATCTGGAACACGCCCACGGTGTCGGCATCCTGGATCTCCGCGTACACCGCGGGGTCGTCGAACCCGATGCGCGAGAGGTCGGGCGCGCTGCCGTGCTCGCGGGCGATGAGGTCGAGGCAGTCCTCCACGGCGCTCAGCATCCCCAGCCCGAGCAGGTCGATCTTCACGAAGCCGGCGTCCGCGCAGGAGTCCTTGTCCCACTGGCAGATCTGCCGACCGGGGAACGCCGCGGGCACCACGGGCACCAGCTCCACCAGCGGCGTGGCGCTCACGATCATGCCGCCCGGGTGCTGCGAGAGGTGGCGGGGCAGCCCGGCGGCCTCCTTGGCCAGCATGGCCAGCGCCCGCCACCGGCGTGAGCGCAGGCGGTCCTCACCCCCCGGCATGCGGCGTATCTCGTCCTCCACCGCCTCCGCCGACGACCAGCCGTCGGCCAGGCGCGAGAGGCGCTCGATGTCGGCGGGGGGCAGGGCCAGGGCGCCGCCGATCTCGCGTATCGCCATGCGGGCGCGGAAGGTGGGGAATGCCGCCACCAGCGCCGCGTGGTCTGAGCCGTAGCGGCGCACGACCTCCTCGATGAGGCCCGCGCGCACATCCCGGGGGAAGTCCAGGTCGATGTCGGGCACCGATCGGATGTCCCGGTTGAGGAAGCGCCCGAGGAACAGCCCGCTCTCGATGGGGTCGATGTGCGAGAGCCCGGTGAGGTAGCAGACGATCGATCCCACGGATGACCCGCGGCCGCGGCCCGGCGGAAGGGCGCGGCGGGCCGATCCCTCGGGCCGCACCCGCAGCGCCACCTCGCGGGCGATCTCGAGGATGTCCCGGTGCAGCAGGAAGAACCCCGAGAGGCCGTGGTAGCGGATGAGCCCGAGTTCCTCGTCGAGCCGCGCCAGGGCCTCGTGCCGCTGCGGGCCGTCGGGGTAGCGGCGACGGGCCTCGGCCGCGCAGATGCGCGCCAGCGCGCCGTCGGCGTCCTCGCCGGGGTGCCCCGATGCGAAGTCGGGGAAGCGGTAGCCCATGTCGCGGGTGAGGTCGAACCCGATCATCTCGGCCAGGCGCAGGGTCTCGGCCACGGCCGCGGGGTGATCGCGCAGGCGGCGGGCCATCTCGTGCGGCGGCACCAGCACCGCCTGTCGGTTGCCGCGGCGCATCTCCTCCGATGCGTCGAGGGTGAGCCGGTGCCGCACGGCCACCAGGGCGTCCTGCAGGAATGCCCGGCGCGGCACGTGGGCGTGCACGTCGCCGGTGGCCACCGCGGGCACGCCCACGTGGTCGGCCAGCTGCTCCAGCCCCCGGGCCAGCGCCAGGTCGCCGCGCAGCCCCGGGCGCTGGATCTCCACCCACGTGCGGCCGGGCCCGAAGATTCCCACCAGACGCCTGAGCATGGCCTCGGCCTCGGCGCGCCTGCCCGCCGCGAGCGGTGCCGCCACCAGCCCGTGGCGCGCGCACCCCGACAGGCATGCGAGCCCCTCGCTGTGCACCTCGAGGGCGTCCAGCGGCAGCAGGGGATCACCGGCCCGCCGGTCGGGCGCATCGCGCGTGTGCGCATGGGCCATGGTGATGAGCCGGCAGAGGTTGGCGTACCCCCGCGCATCCATTGCCAGCAGGGTCAGGTGCCTGATGGCCAGCGGGGGCAGGTGCAGCGGGGCCAGGTGTCTGGCACTGTCGGTTAAGTGCCTGACACCGGGGTAGGGATCCGCTCCCGCTCCCGCTCCCGATCCCGCCGCCGCGGTCACCGTCAGTTCCGCTCCCGTTATCGGGCGCACTCCCGCCGCCGCTGCGGCGTGGGCGAACTCCAGCGATCCGCAGAGGCCGTCGTGGTCGGTGAGGGCCAGCGCCTCGTGGTCCAGCTGGGCGGCGCGCTCGGCCATCTCGGCGGGCAGCGACGCGCCGTCGAGGAAGCTGAACGCCGAATGGGCGTGCAGCTCCACGTAGGGCGGGCTAGCCATGTATGAACCAGTCACCGGACGCCTCGCGGTACACCAGGGCCACCCGGCCCGGCTCGATGACCACGTCGAAGTACGCGCGGTCCACCGGGTCGTCGGTCCACCAGCGGTCCTGCACGCGCCAGGAGTCGCGCACGGCCACCACCAGGCGTCGCCTGCCGCCCGTGATCACGGCATGCGGCGCACCCCCGGGCGAGGCGATCACGCGGGCGGGCTCCGGGCCGCCTAGGCCTCGTATGGACCGAGTGCCCATCGGCGCTCCGGGAGCCTGCTCCAGGGCTCGATCTCCACCAGCCTCATCACCGTGGCGTCGCCCTCGGCGGCGCGCACCTGGTCGAGCGCAGCGGCTGCGCGCCTGCGCCGCTCGTCATCGGGGCGCGCCACCAGCGTCATCTGCCCGGCATCCGCCGGGCCGCCGGCGTCCACCTCGATTGCCAGGTGCGATACCGGCGCGCCGATTCCCGATAGCCGCGGGATGCACGCCAGGCCGATGCGCCCGGCATCGGCCGTGGCCTCGCGCAGCGCCACGGAACTGGTCCACGACCCGCCGTCCTCCAGCCGGGCGCGCAGCACCACCGACCGCGCCGATCGGCCACGGGCGATCACCCGGTCGCATGCCCGCGTGATGAGCATGCGCATGGCCGCCTCCAGCGCGGGCAGCGCGCCCAGGGAGTCGGGGAAGTCCATGTGCTCCCCCAGGGGCTCGGGCGGAACCCTGGGCTGCAGGCGCGGCTCATCCTCGCCCCGGGCCATGCGCCATGCGCGCTGGCCGTCCCGGCCGAGGGCGTCGAGCACCGATGCGTGCGGCAGCGCGGCCAGATGCCCGATGGTGCGGATGCCCAGCGACGACAGCAGCCGGTGCGTGCGCGGGGGCAGGGGAAGCCGCGTGGCGGGGAGGGGGGAGAGGAACCCCGCCACCTCGTGGGCGCCAATCACCACGCCGTGGCGCGCGGCCTCGCATGATGCGAACGGCGTGGGCGCCGCGCCCACGCGGCCATCGCAGCCCACCGGCAACGCGGCGCGTGCCCGGCGCATGAGGGGATCGAGCCCGCCGTGCAGGCGCATGAGCCCGCCGGCCATGAACGACCACATGCCGCCGTCCATGGGCTGCACCGCCGCGCCCAGGTCCTCGAGGCGCGCGCTCATCCGGTCGGCCGCCACGCGGGCGGCGTCGGGATGGGGCACAACCAGGTCGAGTTCCGGGCATCGCGCCATGGCCTCGCCCACGCGCAGCCCCGGGCGCACGCCCTGCGCCCACGCGGCCGGCGTGCACTCCCCGACCACCTGCGCCTCGCCCGGCGCCGGACCCAGCGCGATGGGGTCATCCCACGCCACGCGGGCCTCGAGCACCGCGATGCGGAGGGGGAAGAGCGGTATGCGTGCCGTCACGATCATGCGAACATATGTTCGCATGTGGTGACGACGCACATCAAGGGCCCGTGCGTGATGCGCACGGGCCCCGACGCGTCACCTGCTCACATCAGGCGATCAGCCCGAGGATGACCCCGAGCTGCTCGGGTCGGCGTCCTTCATGAGCTCATCCGGGCTCACCGCGCCGGTGGGGGCGGTCACGGTGACCGGGGCGTTCCAGTTGGTGAACTCGATGTTCCCGGCCTCCTTGCCCTTCACCTGCACCACGTAGGGCTCGCCCACGGTCTGGATCGCCAGGGTGGACGCGCCATCGCTGCCCTTGGTCCTGACGAACACCACGGGGGTGCCCTTCACCTCGCCGGTGCCCGTGACGGTTGCCGTGGCTCCCTCCTGCACCAGCGACGCCAGCAGCTCGTCCTTGTCGCCGAAGGCGCCCGGGCCCAGGCCCTCATCGCTGTCGGCGTCGGCCGGGGCGACCAGCCATCGGCCCCCGATGAGCGTGCTGGCCTCGCCCGGACCCAGGATCGCCTCGGCGCCCTCGCGGGTGATCTTCCAGTACATCTTGCCGCCGGTCTCGCGGAACTCCATGAGGGGAGTGCCGCCCAGCGACGTGGTGCCCTCGCCGACGCCCGTGCCCAGCACGAGGTCGAGGGACAACTCGGGGCCGCTGCCATCATCCTGCGCCGATCCGGATACGGTCACCGACGATGCGGTGCCCATGGCGGCCGCGCTCGTGGTGAGTATCTCCTTGGCCGGAAGCTTCTCCACGCCGTTGGGCTCATCGGAGGTGGCCGCGCCGGATTGTGCGTCGTACCCGCCGCCGCAGCCCGCCATCACGCCGCCGACCAATGCCAGGGCGGCGGCCGATACGGCCATCCTGCGCGTGATCGTGCGGTTCCTGCGAACTCCGTATTCGTGGTTGAAGGGGCGATACCCCGGGTCATCCATTGGACGACCCGCCCAGCGCGGCCAGCTGGCCGATGTCCACCACGTCGGTGGGCGCGGTCACGTTCACCGGCGCGTTCCAGCCGGTGAAGTCGATCTGGCCTCCATCGGCGCCCTCGCTGCCCTTGATCTGCAGTGGGTACGGCTCGCCGGTGGTGGCGATGGCCAGCGTGCCCGTGCCGTCGCTGCTCTCGAGCAGCACCACCGGCTGACCGTTCACCTCGCCGGTACCTGTGACCGTCGCGTCGCCGTCGGGGGTCAGGATGCCCTTGAGCAGCTCGTCCTTCTGTGCGAACTGGCCCAGCGAGCCGAGCTGGCCGGCCGATGCCTCGTCGGGCGCCACCAGCCACTTGTCGCCCAGCAGCGCGGAGATGGCCTCGGCCACCTCTGGGCTGTCGCCCTGGCCCGCGATCTTCGCGAAGGCGTCACCGCTCAGCTTGAAGTACGTCTTGCCGGCCAGGACCTTGATTTCCACGTTCACGCCCTGCGCGGTGATGGACCCCTGCGCGGCCTCCTGTCCCACCTGGAGGTCGAGCTTGATCTCCTGCCCGCTCTGGGTGATGGCGCCCTTTGCGGTGACCGACGACGCCTTGTTGGCCGCGGCCAGCGAGGCGTCGAGGATCTCCTCGGCCGACTTGCCCTCGATGCCGTTGGGCGCCGCGCTGGTGGCCGCCGCGGTGGTGGCTCCGCCCGATGAGGAGTCGGAGCTGCCGCCGCAGCCGGCGAGCACGCCGCCGCCCGTGATGAGCGCCAGCGCCGCGGCGCCGGCGGCGATCCTGCGGGTGGTGATGCGGTGCATGTGGATCAGCGTCCCTTCGTGATGGTTTAGCGGGCACTCAGGCCCGCGGGTTATCCCAATGGTCGTCGTGCACGAGCGTGCGCCACGGCCGGCGCTTGGCCGCCATGGCGGGCGGGAGGCCCACCGGGAACTCGGTGGGGTATCCCAGCGGGGTGATGACGGGGATCTCGAAGCCGGCGGGGATGTCCAGCAGCGCGCGGAAGTCGTCCTCCGCGTACCAGTGGAACACCGTCGGCACGGTGCCGAGCCCGCGGGCACGGGCCGCCACGAAGAGGTTCTCCATGGCGAAGCCCACCGACACCAGGTCGGCCACGCGCTCCCATTCGGCCTGGTCGTCGGGGAAGGCATGCCGTGGCACCACCATCCCGACGAGCCACACCGGAACGTGGCGGTAGTTGCCGAGCACCTGCTCGGCGTACCCGCGCGCCCACTCGGCGTGTTCGTCGGCGCTGACATCCGGGCCTGCCGGGCGCACGGTCTCGAAGTACTTCGCGCCACCGCGGATGACGATCTCGGCCACGGCTTCGCGCAACTCCTTGTCGCGCACCACGATGAAGCTCCAGGCCTGCGCCATGCCGCCGGTGGGGGCGAGCAGCGCGAGCCGGAGGATGGCGTCGATGTCCGTGTCGCTCACCGGCTGGTCGGTGTACGACCGCACGCTGCGCCTCAGGCGGATTGCGTCATCGGCATCCATTGCACCCTCCTCAGCTCGGGGGACCCATCGCCCCCGACCTCGGGAATATGTCAGGCCGTGGCGGCGACTGCAGCATGTGATGTCGGCGCGAGGGCCTTGCGGATGCGGTCCTGCAGGCGTGATTCCAGCGTCGCGCGGGCGGCCTCGGGGCCGCCATCGGTCACCTTGCACCACAGCTTGAGGGGCTTCGAGCGCAGCCCGAGGCCGTGGCCGAGGCCCGCCACCACCTCGGAGTCGAGCCCACGGTGGGCGCCCTTGGGTATCTCGAGCGTCACCTTGTCGCCGCCATCGAGGCCGGTCCATACGGCCTTGCGCAGCAGGTGGGCCACGATCGCCCCGTCGGCATCCACCGAGCCCCGCTTGGTGCGGCTGGTGCCCTTGGCCGTGCGGCCGCCCACCACGGGCTCGAGCCCCACGGCATCGGGATCGGCGCGATCGGCCTCGATCTTCGCCCTGGCCTCCTCAACCGTGATGTCATGCTCCGAGCCACGCGGGCGCTTCCAGATGACGTACCCGCAGCCGCGGTTGCGCGGGCTCTTCCACGAGTTGCAGCCGTAGGTCTTGGGGCGCTCCACCACCATGCCGCCGCAGCCCGGCACCGGGCACTCGGCCACCGGCTCGCGGGGCGGCGTGGCGTTGGTCTCGCCGCGCGCCACCATGCGGCGGGCCTCCTCGATGGACACCTCATCCGGGCGGCCGCGCATGCGCTTCCAGATGACGTATCCGCAGCCGGTCTCGGTCTTGCTCTTCCACGAGGTGCACCCGTACGAGCGCCCGCGCTCGACGATCTCGCCGTCGCAGCCGTCGGTGGGGCAGGGGCCCAGCACCTCGCGCTCGGGTGCCAGGTCCTTCGACTGCAGGCCCTGGGCGATGTACTCCTTCGCCTCGTCGAGCGTGATTGTGCGGTTGTCCATCTGCTTCCACAGCGTGTAGCCGCAGCCCGGGTCGTCCTTGCCGTGGTAGCTGTCGCACGAATAGCTCTTGCGCTGCTCCACGATGTTGCCCTTGCACTTGGTGCCATCGGGCAGGTTTATGGGGCAGGGCGCGATGACGGTGCGCTGCACCCGCAGGTCGTCCTGGCTCTTGTCGGCGAACCAGTCCACCACCTGGCGCGTGAAGTCCTTGATCTCGCGCTCGAACTCCGCGCGGGTCTCGCCGCCGCCCTGTATCTCGTTGAGCCTCTGCTCCCACCGGCCGGTGAGCTCGGGGCTGGTGAGCAGGTGGTCGCCCAGCATGGTGATGAGGCCGATCGCCTTGTCGGTGGCGCGAAGCTGCTTGCCCTCGCGCTCCACGTACTCGCGGTCGATGAGGCTCTCGATGATGTTGGCCCGCGTGGCCGGGGTGCCCAGGCCGCCGTCCTTCATGGCCTCGGCGGCCTCGTCGTCGTCCACCAGCTTGCCGGCGGTCTCCATGGCCTTGAGCAGGCTGCCCTCGTTGAAGCGCGCGGGCGGCTTGGTGCTCTTGGCCAGCGACTCCGCGCGGGCGCAGGTGAGCACCTGGCCCACGGTCACCGACGGCAGCGTGCGGTCCTTCTGCTCGGCCTCGCCGTCCTCGTTCACGGCCTGCTCGGCCTGGGCCTGCTTCTCGACGCGGTGGCGGCGCATGGCGTCCACCGCGTACCAGCCCGGCTCGATGATGACCGTGCCGCTGCTGCGGAAGGTGTGGCTTTGGACGTCGGTGATGATGGTGGTGTCCTCGAGCCGCGCGGGCGGCAGGAACACCGAGAGGAACCTGCGGGCCACCATGTCATAGATGCGGCGTGCGTCGTTGCCCAGGCGGCTGAGGTCGTGGTCGCCGTCGGTGGGGATGATGGCGTGGTGGTCGGTGACCTTCTCGTCGTTCACCACGCGGCCGAGCGGCAGGGCATCGAGCGCCAGCACCTGGCGGGCGGCGTCGGCGTACTGCGGGTCGGCTGATCCCACGCGCGACACTACGCCCTTGAGGCTGCCCACCATGTCCCCGCTCAGGTAGCGGCTGTTGGTGCGCGGGTAGGTGAGCACCTTGTGCTCGTCGTAGCAGCTCTGCGCCGCGGCCAGCGTGCGCGAGGCCGAGAAGCCGTGCCGCTGGTTGGCGTCGCGCTGCAGCGCGGTGAGGTCATAGAGCAGCTGCGGGTTCTCGGTGCGCGGCTTCTTCTCGACGGAGGTCACGGTGCCCTGGGCCCCGCTCACGGCATCGACGATCGCCTGCGCGACATCCGCGGCGTTGATGCGGTCCCTGAATGCCTTGCCGTCGCCGTCGATGAACAGCAGGTCGCGGTGGGTGCCCGCGACGTCGTTCCACATACCCGGAAGGTCATACTCCGCCCCGGTGAACATGGCGTCCACCTGCCAGTAGTCGAGGGGGGTGAAGGCGGTGATCTCGAGGTCGCGGCGCACGATCATGGCCAGCGTGGGGGTCTGCACACGACCCAGCGACAGCACGCGGCGGATCGACCCGGCCTTGGTGGTGGCGGCGCGGGTGCCGTTCATGCCCACCAGCCAGTCGGCCTCGCTGCGGGCGCGGGCGGCGTCTTCGAGGGTGCGCATGTCCGAATCGGGGCGCAGGGTGCTGAAGGCGTCCAGGATCGCCACCCTGGTCATCGACGAGAACCACGCGCGCTCCACGGGCTTGCCCTTGGCCTTCTCGGGGGCGCTCTCGAGGATGAGCTTGAAGATGAGCTCGCCCTCGCGCCCGGCGTCGCAGGCATTGACGATGCCCGTCACGTCCGGCCGCGCCATGAGCTTGTGGAGGGTGCCCAGTTGCTTGGCGGCCCGCGAGTCGCGGGCCTGGTAGCGGAAGTGCTCGGGGATGATGGGGAGGTCCTCGTACGTCCACTTGCGGAAGCGGGCGTCGTAAACGTCGGGGTCCACCTGCTCGAGCAGGTGACCCACCGCGTAGGAGATGACCCAGTGGTCGCTCTCGTAGGCCTCACCCTTCTGCGTGAAGGTCTCGGGGAGGGCGGTGGCGACGTCCTTGGCCACCGACGGCTTCTCGCAGATGATGAGTTTCTTGCTCACGGGGCGGGCACCATAGCACCGGCCCTGCCGCGCAAATCAAGCCGCCCTGTCACGCCTTCGGCGTGGACCTGCGTCGGCGCCCGGCCGCCGGGGCGGCTATCCGAAGAAGGGCGTGGCGAGGTCGTAGTAGGACTCCGGCACGGTCTTGAGCGTGCCGACCGCCTCGGCCAGGGGCACGTCCGTGACCGTGTCGCCGTGCAGCGCGGCCATGCGCCCGAACAGGCCCTCCTGCACCATCTCGGCCGCGCGGGTGCCGAAGCGCGTGGCCAGCACGCGGTCGCGCGCAGTGGGCGATCCGCCCCGCTGGACGTGCCCCAGCACGGTCACGCGGGTGTCGTACCCGGTGGCCTCGCGCAGCACCACGCTCAGGCGGCCGCCCACGCCCTGCTGCGCCAGCCGCGCGTGGCCGAACTCGTCAAGCTCGCCCTGCGCGCCTGCGTCGACCGGGCCGACGCCCTCGCTCACCACGACGATCGAGTAGTCCACATCGCGGGCGTGCCGCTGGTTGATGGCCGCAAGCAGCGCGTCGATGTCGGGCTTCTCCTCGGGGATCAATATGTAGTCGGCGCCCCCCGCGATGCCCGAGTAGAGGGCGATCCAGCCGGCGTGCCGGCCCATGACCTCCACCACCATCACGCGGTCGTGGCTCTCGGCCGTGGTGTGCAGGCGGTCGATGGCCTCCGTCGCGATCTGCACCGCGGTGTCGAACCCGAAGGTGAAGTCGGTACCCGAGAGGTCGTTGTCGATGGTCTTGGGCACGCCCACCACGGGCACGCCGTGCTCGGCATGAAGGCGGTTGGCCGCGCCCAGGGTGTCCTCGCCGCCGATGGCCACGAGGGCGTTGATGCCGAGGCGCGAGAAGCCGTCGAGCGCCGCCTTGGTGGCGGCGTCGTCGCGGAAAGGGTTGGTGCGCGAGCTCTTGAGGATCGTGCCGCCGCGGCCGAGGATGCCGCTCACGTCGGCGGGCGTGAGGGGCTGTGCGTCGGCCTCGATGAGCCCCTTCCATCCGCGCAGGATTCCCACGTGCTCATGCCCGAACCGGCGCGCGCCGACCTTCACCACGGCGCGGATGACGGCGTTGAGCCCGGGGCAGTCACCCCCGCCGGTAAGGATCCCCACGCGCATGCGCTGACGCTACCCGGCCCCGCGGGGGACGGGCAACCCCGTGTTGGGGTCAGGCGAAATCTGCCCCGGCGGGAAGACGAGCCCCGACGCCTCGCCGCAGCCCCGGTCACTGCCCTCGCGGGCGCAGCGCTGTGGGTGGGGGCGGGCACCGCCGCGGCGGGCGGCGTGGGCGCCGGAGTGCCGACGGCCGACCCGCACCGGACCGGCGCCACGCGGTTGCGCCCCGCCGATGCTGCCCGCGGCGTGAGCGTGTCGATCGGTCTGCGGCACGACCACCGCGGGGTCGCGGCCGCTGCGCGTTCCGCCGGCGCTGCGCCGGTAGGCCACGTCGATCGCAGGGCTCAGCCGTGTGTCTCCGCCTGTGCGCGGCACCAGCACGCGGCGCCCCGCGGCGCGGGCGGCGCGCGAGTCGCAGGTGGATGCGGTGCCCGTGCTGCAGGGCTGCGCCGGCGGTCCTGCGATGGACATGCGCGCCCTGGGGTGCGGCGAGCCCGTCACGCCGCTCGGCGTGGCGCAGGCGTATGGGTTCGATCGAATCGGGTCCGGCACGGCGTACCCGCAGCAGTCGATCGCCGTGCCCGAGATGGGCGAGAACTACCTGCCCGCCGACGTCGCGCGCTATCAGGCTGATTGCCGGTTCCCGCCCGGCACCATCGAGGCGGACCAGGTGAACCTGCCGGGTGCGCCCACGCTGGAGGGCACCACGGCCAACGGGGAGGCCCACCTCGACGCCCAGTGGCTGTCGACGCTGGCGCCGGCGGGCACGCGCGCGGTGGTCATCAACGTGTCGCCGATGTCCGCCATGTGGATCGTGGACTTCCTCGAATAGGCGGTCGCCCTGCCCTGCCTGTCAGCGGTGGGCATCAGCCACGCCGGGAGCGAGGTGCAGGCCCCGGGTGATGCGACACCCCCACCGGCCGGGTAGGTCCGGTACCAGCATGGAATGGCCGTGCTGGCGGCGTCGGGGCCCATCGCGATCGTTGCAAGCGGCGACATGGGGTCGATGGGCCCGCCGGCCACGACATGCCCCGCCCTGTTCCCGAGCTACGGGCTGCCGGGGCAGGCGTCGGTCAACTGGCTGGCCGCGTCGCCGGGCGTCACCGCCGTGGGCGGCACCATGTGGCCGGGCTTCCTGCGCCATGCGGAGGAGCCGGCGTGGAACCAGGCCGCGGGCGTGGGGCCGGTGCGGTGGGCATGCGGGTCTGCAGGGTGGTGGCGCTCGACGGGCTCACGTTCATGCACACGCACCCGCGCATCGCGCCCGATGCGGCGGGCCGGCTGGCGTGGGACATGGCCGCCGCGCTAGGGCGCGCAGAGGGCCTGGGCTCTCGGTCACCGCGTGTGCCGCGCGCTGCCTTTTGGCACCCGAGCTGGTGGAGGCCTGTGGGCACCGCTTCGAGATCGTGCGCGTGGACCAGGGTGGGCACTTCTTCCTGCGCGAGGACCCTGCGCGCACGGCCGCGCTCATCCGACCGGCCCTCACCCCGGTGTCAGGCACTTAACCGTTCGGGCGCGGCCACGGACGGTTACGGCCCCGAACGGTTAAGTGCCTGACACCGGGGTTCTCCTGCCCGCGTCCGGGTCCTTGCCCGGGGTGATGTCCTCGAAGCGGTTGATGCTCCGGAGCCCCGGGAAGAACATCGCCCAGAGGCCGGCGGCCGCGATGGACATCGCGCCGCCCACCACGATGGCCCCAACCGTGCCGATGAACTGGGCGAGCACTCCGCTTTCGAAGGCGCCGAGCTCGTTGGAGGCACCTACGAAGACCCGCTCTACGGCCACCACGCGGCCTCGCAGCTTGGCCGGCGTGAGCAGCGGCGTGAGGGTGGACCTGATGTACACGCTCACCATGTCGCTGCCCGAGAGCAGCAGCAGGGCCACGAACGTGAGCCAGTAGGCCGTGGAGATGCCGAGCACGATCGTGAACACCCCGAACCCGGCCACGGCGACGAGCAGCACCGGCCCTACGCGGCGTCGTATGGGCCGGCTGGCCAGCGCCAGCCCCACGGCCACCGCTCCGATTCCCGGCGCGGCGCGCAGCACGCCGTAGCCCACGGCCCCCACGTCGAGTATCTCGCTCGCGATGATGGGCAGCAGCGCCGTGGCACCGCCGAACAGCACGGCCACGAGGTCGAGACTGATGGCCCCGAGCAGTGCCGGCGTGTGGCGGATGAGCCGCAGGCCCGCGGTGGCGTCGCGCATGGTGGGCGGCCCTGTGAGCTCGAGGCGATGCTCGGTGCCCACTCGTCGGGTGACGCCCACGATCAGCAGCACGGCCACGACATCGAGCAGCGCGGCGAATGCATACGGCGGCACGTTGCCCCAGGCCTGGAGGAGGCCGCCCAGGAAGGGCCCGAAGATGAGCGCGCCCTGCCACGTGGACGACGAGAGCGCCATGGTGCGTGGCAGGTCGGCTGCCGTCACCGCCGCCGCCAGCATGGGGGTGAAGGCGGCGTTCGAGAACGACCTCCCCACTCCCAGGCCGGCGGCGAGGAAGTACAGCGGAAGGGCCGAGTCGTCGCCCGCCGCGGCGTCGGCCAGCAGCCCGAGCGCCATCAGAACCACGATGCCCATGCCGAGGGCCGTCACTACCCGGCGGTCGAGCCGATCGGCCATCTGCCCTGCGGGCAGAGCGAAGATGAGCGCCGGGAGGAACTCCGCGAGCCCGATGAGCCCCAGGGTCAGCGGGCTGCCCGTGCGCTGGAACGCCTGCCACCCCAGCGCGGCGGCCACCACGCCGAAGGTGAGGGTGCTCAGCAACTGCGCGCCCAGCAGGCGCGCCACGTCGGGGTTGCGCAGCAGCGCGCGGGCGTTCACCCGGCTAGGGTGTCAGGTGCAAAGCGGCGAAGGGCCGCCCTCCGGGCGACCCTTCGCGTGAGGTAGCGCATACGGGATTTGAACCCGTGTTACCGCCGTGAGAGGGCGGCGTCCTAGGCCCCTAGACGAATGCGCCGCGTGAGCCCTGCGAGGTACTGCACGAGTACTGCGTGCGGGCATTATTGCGAATGCGCCGCCGGTCGTGAAGTGACTGGGGGAGGAGGACTCGAACCCCCGCTCCTGGGACCAGAACCCAGTGTCCTACCAGCTAGACGATCCCCCACCGCCTCAACGCCGCCGGGAAGGTAGCAAAGGCCCCGCCGCTACCCCATGAGGTCGGCAAGGCCCTCGCCCAGCGCCCTGAGGCCGCGGGGAGTGTCGAGCTTGTCGAGGTCGACCTGGATGATGTACGCCGTGTCGCGGTCGGCCCGCGCACGGGCCAGGGCCTGGTCGAGTTGCTCGGGCGTGTAGGCCTGCAGGCCTATGGCGCCCACCACCGCCCCCACCGCCGCGTAGTCCCACTGGGCGATGTCGTTGAAGTCGCCGTCGTGGATGCTGCGCTCCGCGCCGTAGCCGTGGTTGTCGAGCACCAGCACGATCGGGGCCACGCCCTCGCGCACCGCCGTGGAGAGGTCGAAGCCGGTCATCTGGAACGAGCCGTCGCCCACCAGCACGATGGGGCGGCCCTTGCCGCGTGCCAGCGCGGCACCGTAGGCCGCCGGAACGGCGAAGCCCATCCCCACGTAGAGGCGCGCGATATGCAACTGGCCGCTGCGGTTGAGCCGGGCGTCCATCGACAGGTGCGCACCCACGCCCACGTCGCACAGCACGATGTCCGACCTCTCCACGAACCGCTGCAGGCGGTCGGCCACCACGGCGGTGGTGATGCGGTCGCCTTCGGTCACCTCGCTGGCCCAGGCATGCGGCAGCTTCTTCGGCACCTTGTTGGGCTTGATCTCATCCACGCGGCGCTCCAGCACGTGGGCGATGCCCGCCAGGTCCACGCCCTCGTAGAAGCGATGCTCCACGCTGGTGCCCGTGGCGCTGAAGTGGATGCGGTTCTCGGGCGCGATATCCGCGGTGAAGGCACCCGTGGTGATGTCGTTGATGTTCACCCCGACCTGGATCACGAGGTCCACCGACTCCACGTACTCGCGCAGCTCCGGCGTGGATCCGGCCCCTACGTACACCCCCATCACGAGCGGGTGGGACTCGTCCACGGCGGCCTTGCCCATCACCGACTCCACGATGGGGACTCCCGTGGCCTCGGCGAACGCCAGCACGCGGTCGCCGTACTGCAGGGTGCGCACGCCGTGGCCTACCCACATGATGGGGCGCTTCGCCTTGTTGATCCGGGCGATCACGTCGTCCACCGCGGCCGAGAGGCGGGCCATCGGCACGAGCGTCTCAGCGGGGCGCGTGACCGAGCGCGGGTGCTCGGGCACCGTGCCGATCATGTCGCGGGGCAGCTCGATGTAACCCGGCATGAGGTTCCCCTGCACGTTCAGCAGCAGCCAGTCGATCTGGTCGTAGGCCTCGTCCGGGTCGTCCAGCAGCACGTGGTACGGCGCGATCTCGGACATCATGCGGTAGGGGGAGTCCATGTCGGCCGACGGCATGTGGTGGATTCGCCGGCCGTCGCGCTCGGCCATGCCGGGCGCACCGCCGATCACCACCAGCGGCACGCGCTCCGCGTTGGCGCTGCCCACCGCGGCCAGGGTGGCGAGGATCCCCACGCCGTAGGTCACCGCCACGGCGCCCAGGCCCTTCTCGCGGGCGTAGCCGTCCGCCGCATAGGTGGCGGCCTCCTCGCGCGTGCAGTTGACCATGCGCATGCCGCGCTCGTCGCCGATCACGTGCAGGCCGAGGATGAAGTCGCCGGGCACGCCGAACACGTGGTTCACGCCGCGGTTGCCAAGGGCGTCGATGAGGTACTCACCCACCGAGAGGTTGGTCGTCTTGTTGGGCATGGGGCCGGCTCCGCGGAGAAAGGGGTTACGACCTCAGCCTACGCCCCCAGCCTGCTCCCAGTCGGAATAGAGCCCCGCGTAGCGGCCGCCCATGCGCATGAGATCGTCGTGCGTGCCCTGCTCGGCGATGCGGCCATCTGCCACCACCACGATGAGGTCGGCGCGGCGGATGGTGGAGAGCCGGTGGGCGATCACCACCGCCGTCCGCCCGGCCAGCAGGCGGTCGAGGGCATCCTCGATGCGCTTCTCGGTGCCGATGTCGATAGATGAGGTGGCCTCGTCGAGGATCACCAGGCGCGGGTCGGGCACCAGGGCCCGCGCGAAGCAGATGAGCTGTCGCTGGCCGGCCGACAGCCGGGCGCCGCGCTCCTGCACGTCGGTGTGGATGCCCTCCGGAAGGTCCTCCACGAACCGCAGGGCGCCCACCGCGTCGAGCGCACGGCGCACGTCCTCATCGCCGGCCAGCGGGTACGCGAAGCGCACGTTGTCGGCGATGGTGCCGCTGAACAGGTGGCCCTCTTGCGGCACGATGCCCATGGCCGCGCGCAGGGAGTCCTCGCGCACCTCGCGCAGGTCGACGCCGTCGATGCACACCGCGCCCTCGTCGGGGTCGTACAGCCGAGCGATCAGCTTGGCCAGGGTGGACTTGCCCGCGCCGGTGGGACCCACCAGCGCCACCGTGGTGCCGGGCGGCACGTGCAGGTCCACATCACGGATCACGTACTCACGGCCGTATCCGAACGACACGTGGTCGAGGTCGATGCGCCCGGCCACCTCGGGCAGGTCGCGGGCATCGGGGGCATCTGAGATGCGCGGGTCGGTCTCGAGCACCCCGAAGATCTTCTCGAGCGCCGCCATGGCGGCCTGGAAGGTGTTGTACAGCTGCGAGAGCTGCTGGATGGGGTCGAAGAACGACGACAGGTAGCCGATGAACGCCACCATCACGCCCACGGTGAGCGCCTCGTTGAGCACCAGGGTGCCGCCGAACCACAGGATCAGCGCGGTGCCGAGCGCCGCCAGCAGCTCCACGCCCGGGAAGTAGATGCCGCTGATGGTGACGGTGCGCATGTTCGCCCTGCGGTACTCGCGGTTGGCGTCGCGGAACCGGCGCCGGGCGTCCTCCTCGCGCCCATGCGCCTGCACCACGCGGATGCCCGAGAGGTTCTCCTGCAGCACCGAGAGCACCACGGCCACGCGCTCGCGGGTGGCGCGGTAGGCGCGCGTGGCGCGGCTGCGGAACCACCAGGTGCCCACGGCCAGGAACGGGAAGATCACGAACGCCGCCAGCGCCAGGCGCCAGTCATAGAACAACAGGATGATCACCACGCCGATGAGCGTGAGGCCGTTGATCACCAGCGACGTGGCGCCCTCCACCACGAGCTGGTTGACGGCCTCGATGTCGGCCGTGAGGCGGCTGACGCTCCGCCCGGTGGGCGTGCGCTCGTGGTGCCCCAACTCGAGCCGCATCATGTGGCGGAACACCTGCCGGCGAAGATCGAGCAGCACGCGCTCGCCCACCCACGACGACAGATACGACTGCCAGTACTGCGCGGCCCAGCCGATGAGGCCGATCACCACGAAGATCGACACGATCACGATCAGGGCCGTGACGCTGCCGGCGTCGATGCCGTCGTCGATCGCCACCTGGGCCAGCGCGGGTCCGGCCAGCGTGGCGCCCGTGACCAGCAGCATGAGCACGATGGTCACCAGCACGCGCCTGCGGTAGGGGCGGAAGTAGGGAAGCAGCCGGCGCATGTTGCGCCGAGGGCGCTTCACCACGCGCTCCTCGTTTTCCTCCGACAGCGGGCCGAGCATTCCGCCGGCGTGGCCGTGGCCCACGGGGCGCGTGCCCATCAGCCCTCCCTCGCCACGAGTTCGTCGGGCCGTGCGAGGCCCTGATCGTGGATCTCCCGGTACAGCGCGCTGTCGGCGTAGAGGTCGTCGTGCGTTCCGCGCGCCGCTACGCGGCCGTCGTCGATGAGCACGATCTCGTCGGCCAGGCTGATGGTGGACAGCCGGTGGGCGATGATGATCGTGGTGCGCCCCTCCATGACCGCGGCCAGGGCACGGGAGATCTCGCGCTCGGTGGACGCGTCCACCGATGCCGTGGCCTCGTCGAGCACCAGGATGCGCGGATCCATGAGGATCGCCCGGGCGATCGCCACGCGCTGGCGCTGCCCACCCGACAACGTGAACCCGCGCTCGCCCACCACGGTGTCGTAGCCCTCGGGAAGCGCGCGGATGAAGGTGTCGGCCTGCGCCATGCGGGCGGCCCGCTCGATCTCCGGGTCGGTGGCCTCGGGGCGGCCGAACGCGATGTTGGCGCGCACGCTGTCCGAGAACAGGAACGGGTCCTGGGTGACCATGCCGATCGCGCGGCGGATGTCGTCGAGCGCCACGTCGCGCACGTCGGCGCCGTCCACCCGCACCCGGCCCCGCTGCGGGTCGTAGAAGCGGGGGATCAACTGCGTGATGGTGCTCTTGCCCGACCCGGTGGGGCCGATGATGGCCACGGTGCGGCCTGCCGGGATATCCAGGTGGAGGTCGTGCAGTACGGGGCGGTCGGCCTCGTACCCGAAGGTGACATCCTCGAGGCGCACGTGCCCACCGCCGGCGGGCAGCGGCAGCGGGTGCGCGGGCTCGGGCACCTGCGGGGCGGTGTCGAGGATCTCGAACACCCGCTGCCCGCTGGCCGCCGCGCGCTGGGCGCTGCCGATGAGCATGCCGATCGACCGGAACGGCCAGGTGAGGATCGCCAGGTAGAGGTAGAACTGCACGAACTCCCCGAGGGTGAGCACTCCGTTGATGGTCATCACGCCGCCGACGGCGATGACCACCGCCACCCCCAGCACGGGCAGGAACCCCATGAGCGACTGATAGAAGCTCTGCAGGCGCGCGGCGTCCATGCTGCGCGAGAAGGCGTCGTGCGCGCGCAGGCCGAAGCGCTCGTCCTGGGCGGTCTCCTGCCCGAAGGCCTTCACCACCCGGATTCCCGCGAGGCTCTCCTCAGCCATCTGCGTCACGTCGGCCACCTTCTGCTGCACGTCCACCAGCACCGGGTGCGACCGCTTGCTGGCGCGGGCGGCCACCAGCACGAGCGCCGGGCCCATGAGCAGCGCCAACAGCGTGAGCGGCACGTTGATGAACAGCAGCACCACCGTCACGAACACCAGCGTGAAGGCGTGCATGAAGAGGAAGATCAGCCCGTAGCCCAGGAAGAACCGCACGGTCTGCAGGTCGCTGGTGGCCCGCGACATCAGCTGGCCCACGGGCATGCGGTCGAAGTATCCGAACGACAGCTGCTGCAGGTGCGCGAAGACCCTGTCCCTCAGGTCGAACTCCACCGCGAGGCTCACACGGCCGGCGAGGATGCGCCGCATCAGCGCGAACAGCGCCCGGATGACTCCCACCACGATCACGATGATCACCAGCGGCAGCAGGGCGTCCTCCTGCTGGCCGTTCAGGACGTCGTCGATCACCCGCCGCGTGAGGTATGGCAGGGTGATCGTGCAGGCCATCAGCGCCAGGGCCGAGAAGGCCGTGATGACCACCGACCACGTGTATGGCCGGAGAAATGTGAGTAGCCGGAGCAGCGTGCGCAGAGGCGGATCCCATCGGTCGGACAGCGGCCTTCTCGCGGTGCCCAACTGTAGTGAGGGGCGCGACCCCCACCGCATTGCGCGTCTCGTGGCCGCTGCGGACCGCAGCGCAGCCACAGTGCTCGATGTCCACTCCGACCCCGACCACCACCGCACGGTCATCACGCTGGGCGGCCCGACGCGCGCGCTGGTGGACGCCGGCGTGGCCCTGGCCATCGAGGCGCGCGACCTCATCGATCTGCGCGCGCATGACGGCGTGCACCCGTTCGTGGGCGCGCTCGACGTGCTGCCATTCGTGGCGCTGCGCCCGTCGGCGGTGCCCGATGCCGTCGCGGCGGCCCGCACCGCAGCGGGTCGCATCGGCGCGGAGGCCGAGGTGCCCTGCGTCCTCTACGGGATCGCGGCGGGCGAGGGGCGCGAGCGACCCGCGCGCCTTCGCGCCGGGGGCCTGCCCGCCCTGGCCGCGCGCATGCAGTCGGGCGAGGTGATTGCCGATGCGGGCCCCGCGCTGCCGCACCCCGGCGCCGGGGTGGTGCTGGTGGGCGCGCGCGAGCCGCTGGTGGCCTGGAATATCTGGTTGCCGGGGGCCACGGTGGACGACGCCCGCGCCGTGGCAGCGGCGGTGCGCGAGGGGGGCGGGGGCGGCGGCCTGCCGTCGGTGCGGGCCCTCGGGCTGATGTGCACCCGGACGGGGCTTGCGCAGGTCTCGCTCAACGTGGAGGATTACCGCCGCACGCCGCTGATGGCGGTGGTCGGGAGGGTGCGGCGCGAGGCCGCCGCTCGGGGCCTCGTCGCCGGGGAGTCCGAGCTCGTGGGCATGGTTCCCCGTGCCGCCCTCGGGGGTAAATGCCCCCGTGACCTGGGGCTGCCCGGCTTACCGCCCGCGAAGATCATCGACACAACGGAGGACTGACCCATCGCCCCCAAGCGCCGCCGTCGGCCCAAGGCCGGACCTCCGCCGGTGAAGAACCCGCGGTACGAGGCCAAGGTGCGGTCCGAGGAGGCCGGCGAGCCCGCCGCGGGCCGCAAGGACGGCCTGCCCAAGGGCGCGCCCAAGCGCGCCGGGTTCAAGAGCGTGCTCATCCGCGCCGGACTGGCCGCGCTCATCTTCTACGCCTTCCTCTACTTCATCAACGGCGACAGCCCGCAGGTGGCGGCGGGCTTCGCCATCGTCATGGGCATCATCATGATCCCGCTCGGCATGCTGCTCGACCGCCTGGCGCATCGCATGGCCGTGCGCCGGTGGCAGAGGCAGACGGGCGGGCGCTAGCCCATGGCGCCCCGCGCCCCGAAGGGCACCCGTGACGTGCTGCCGGCCGAGGGGCGCGTGCGCGCCCGGGTGGAGGCCGTGGCCGCCGACGTGATGGCCGCCAACGGCTTCGGCCGCGTGGTCACTCCCACCTTCGAGGAGACCGAGGTGTTCGTGCGCGGCGTGGGCACGGCCACCGACATCGTGCGCAGGGAGATGTACACATTCGATGATCGCGGCGGGCGCAGCATCACCCTGCGCCCCGAGGGCACCGCGCCGGTTGCGCGCGCATACGTGGAGCACGGCATGCACAAGCTGCCGCAGCCGGTGAAGCTCTGGTACCTAGCGCCGATGTTCCGGTACGAGGCGCCCCAGAGCGGGCGCTTTCGCGAGCACTGGCAGGTGGGGGCCGAGGCCTTCGGCAGCGACGACCCGCTGCTCGACGCCGAGATGATCGTCCTGCTGGCCGACATCTACGCGCGGCTCGACGTGCCCGAGGTGCGACTGCGCATATCGAGCATGGGCGACCCCGAGGGCCGCGGGCCCTACCGCGAGAAGCTGCTCGCCTACCTGGCGCCGAAGGCCGACTCCCTGCCGCGCGACGCCCGCGAGCGCATGGACGAGAACCCGCTGCGGCTGTTCGACATGAAGGACGACGCTGTGCAGGCCGTCATGGCCGACGCGCCCCGGCTGGTGGACAACCTCACCGACGATGCCCGCGAGCACCACCAGAGGGTGCTCGCGGCGCTGCGGCTGATGGGCATCCCCTACGAGGAGGACCCCTCGCTCGTGCGGGGGCTCGACTACTACACCCGCACGGTCTTCGAGTTCACGTGCGATCGCCTGGGCGCCCAGAGCGGCATCGGGGGCGGCGGGCGCTACGACGGCCTGGTGAAGTCGCTGGGCGGCCCGGCCGTGCCCGGCGTGGGGTTCGGTACGGGGGTGGAGCGCATCACCCTCGCGCTGGGCGACGCCGCGGCCGAGGAGCCCGTGGTGGACGCCTACCTGGCAGTGCCCGATGCCGGCATCCGCATGCAGCTCATGCCGCTGCTGCGCGACCTTCGCCGGTCGGGCGTGCGCGCGGAGGCCGGCCCCGCGGGCAAGGGCCTCAAGGCGATGATGCGCCACGCCTCGGGGCTGGGTGCAAGGCACGTGATCATCGTCGGCCCGCGCGAGCACGCCGAAGGCCTCGCGACCATCAGGGACATGACGACGGGAAACCAGGTGGAGGTGCCGGTGGGCGAGATCGCCAGCCGCATCACGGCTGCGGGGCAGGGCCTGTGATCGGCGCTGGCCGGTACCGCACGCATGCCGCCGCGGGTGCTGCCGATGCCGTGGGCGAGGCCGTGCGGGTGTCGGGGTGGGTCCACCGCCGGCGCGACCACGGCGGGGTGATCTTCATCGACCTGCGCGACCGCAGCGGCATCGTGCAGCTGGTGTTCCACCCGGAGCGGGCGCCCGATGCCCACGCGGGCGCCGAGCGCCTGCACCTCGAGGACGTCATCTGCGTGGACGGGCAGGTGGTGCGCCGTAGCGAGGAGACCATCAACCTGCGCATCCCCACCGGCGAGGTGGAGGTGGCCGTCACCGCCATGGAGCGCCTGGCCGAGACCGAGCCGGTGCCGTTCTCGGTGGAGGACGAGAGCACCGAGCCGTCCGAGGAGCTGCGCCTCACCTACCGCTACATCGACATGCGCCGGCCGCGGCGGCTCGCAGCGCTCGAGCTGCGTGCCCGGGTGGTGCGGGCCATGCGCCGGGTGCTCGACGACGCCGGTTTCCTCGAGGTTGAGACCCCGGTGCTCACGCGGTCGACGCCCGAGGGCGCGCGCGATTTCCTCGTGCCCTCGCGCCTGAGCCCAGGCGAGTGGTACGCCCTGCCCCAGAGCCCCCAGTTGTTCAAGCAGCTGCTGATGGTCGGCGGGCTCGAGCGCTACTACCAGATCGCCCGCTGCTTCCGCGACGAGGATCTTCGCGCCGATCGCCAGCCGGAGTTCACGCAGCTCGATGTCGAGGCGTCGTTCGTGGAGCCGACGGACATCGAGGACCTCACCGAGCGGGTGCTGGTGGCGTGCTTCGCCGAGGCCGGCATCGACATCCCCACGCCGTTCCCCCGCATGGGGTACGCCGAGGCCATGCGCCGGTTCGGCACCGACCGGCCCGACCTGCGGTTCGGCATGGAGATCCAGGACTGGACCGAGGCCGCCGGTCGCACCGACTTCGCCGTCTTCAGGGGCGTCGTGGACGGCGGTGGCGTGGTGCGCGGCCTCGTGGTGCCCGGCGCCGGCGAGGGAACCTCGCGCAAGGACGGCGACGAGCTCATGGCCGAGGCCCAGGCGCTCGGCGCCAAGGGGCTGGTGTGGGCGATCGTGCAGGACGACGGCACTCTGCGATCGCCCGTGGCGAAGTTCCTCGACGGGCTCGCCGCCGACTTCGGCGCGGCGCCGGGCGACCTCATCACCCTCGTCGCCGACGACGAGCCGGTGGCATTGGATGTGCTGGGCACCCTGCGCGTGCGCTTCGCCGATCGGTGGGGGCTCGTCCCCGAGGGTGCGTGGGCACCCCTGTGGGTGGAGGACTTCCCGCTGGTGGGCTGGAACGCCGACGAGAAGCGCTGGGACGCCCTGCACCACCCCTTCACCGCGCCGCACCCGGATGACGTGGGCCTCATCGCCACCGACCCCGGCGCCGTGCGCAGCCTGGCCTACGACGTGGTGCTGAACGGCCTCGAGATCGGCGGCGGCAGCATCCGCATCCACGACCACGACATCCAGAAGGCCGTGTTCGCGTGCATCGGCCTGGGCGCCGACGAGGCGGAGGACCGCTTCGGGTTCCTGCTTCGGGCCCTGCGGCTCGGAGCCCCGCCGCACGGCGGCATCGCATTGGGCCTCGACCGCCTCGTCATGCTGCTCGCGGGCGAGAGGTCGATCCGCGACGTCATCGCCTTCCCCAAGACCGCCACGGGCGCGGACCCCCTCACCGGGGCCCCGGCCGGGGTGGATGGCACCCAACTGCGCGAACTCGCGGTCAGGAGCACCGCCCCTTCCCCGGAGGAGAGAGAGAAATGACCAGGACCTCCCTGCACGCGGCCGTGGCCGCGGGCCTCGTCGAAGGGGCGCTCACGGCCGCGTCCGCCGTCGCGGCGCCCGTCACGATCACCCCCGGCACCCTGACCATCTGCACCTATCCGGGCTTCGCGCCGTTCACCAGCTCCGCCAGCAACGGCGCATGGGTGGGGTGGGACGCCTCGTTGCTCACGAAGTTCGCGGCGCAGCGGGGGCTCACCGTCAAGCCCGTGCCCGTCGACCCCTTCGATGGCATGTGAAAGCGCCCGGGCGAGGACCAGTGCGACATCGCCGCCGCGGGCATCGGCAACGAGCCCGCGCGCCGCGCCGAGAGCCCCGGCACCACATGGTCGATCACCTACTACGTGGTAAGGCGCGCCTTCGCGGTGCGCAAGGGCAGCACGCCCAGCGGCCCGCAGGATCTGGCCGGCAAGGTGGTCATCGTCACCAGGGGGTCCACGGCGGACCAGGACATCCAGCAGCAGATCCGCCAGCATCACGTGAAGGACGTCACGGTGCGGTACACCAACAACGAGGGCGCCGCGGTGAAGATGGTGTCGCAGGGGAAGGTGTTCGCCTGCGGCGGCGGCCTCGGCAGCGAGCCCTTCCCGTACCCCGTGCGCACCGCCGACGCGGGACTTGTCAAGGCGTTCAATGCCTTCATCGCGGCCAGCAGGGCGAGTTACGGGAAGTGACCCCGATGACCATCCCGGCCCCGTTGCGTGGGGCCGGGG